>Ga0209919_1000118_pt1 | contig 40201 bp, 37 predicted proteins | sample SalPon2A_C_D2_MG_FD_185721 | JGI IMG/M metagenome (GOLD analysis project Ga0209919, IMG submission 185721) | Soil microbial communities from South San Francisco under conditions of wetland restoration - Salt Pond MetaG R2A_C_D2_MG (SPAdes)... | ecosystem: Environmental > Terrestrial > Soil >... | reverse complement strand
ATGAAAATTCCGGCTGTAAAAATTACGTATAGCCCGTTAAATAAATATCCGAATAAAATAACCGGAACGATATTTAATCCGCCCCAGAAATTTTTCCCGATAATCGTCAGTCCAAAAATATCAATTTTAACAATATCACTTATAAATAATGAAATGATAACAAGAATAAAACTTGCAGCAACAGTAAAATATGTTAAAACCTTTGAAAAAATTTCTTTTGCATTTTTTTCTTCTGCATTCTGTAAAAAGAACGGCTGCCACGCATACTGGAACATACTTACAAAAAGCATCATTAAAATGCCGAGTTTATAATTAGCATTATAAACACCAACAGTTCCAAGATCAGTTAAGTGTCCGAGTATTGGCCTGTCAATACCCTGTATGAACATTGATGCGAGTCCTGCGGGTAAATATGGAATTCCGAATTTCAAAAATTTCTTTAATAAATCGAACCGAACTTTAAGTCTGAAGTGTTTCAGAACAGTTGGAAACAGAAATAGAAAAGTGAATCCGGACGCAGCTATATTGCTTATAAAGACAGCTTCTATTCCCCATTTTAATACTAATATCAAATAAAGATTTAGGCAGACATTTATAACTATATTTATCAGTTTAAATGAAGCGAACTTTTTAGCATTTCTTTCAATTCTAAGTTTTATAAACGGAATTACGTTTAAAGCATCGATAAATAAAATCGGGACAACTAAAAAAACCAGGTTCAAATGATCAAAAGGGATATCAAACGTAACGAATATTCCTTTTTTAAGAATTAGTATTAAAAGGACTAAAATTACTCCAAATGCAAAAACGGATAGGTACGGAGTAGAAAAATTATTTTTATCATCTTTTTCTGATTGAGCAGCAGCGTATTTTAAATATGCCGCATCCATACCGTAAATAAATATCACGTTAAAAATTGCTATAAAAATGTAAAGATTGGAGACAATACCGTAATCAAAGTCAGAAAATACGTGTGTATAGAAAGGGACTAAAAGAAAAGTGAGGAACCTGCCAACCATGGTGCTTACACCATAAATAGCAGTATCCTTTGAAAGTTCTTTTAGTTTATTAAGCATTTAATAACAATTTATTTGAGAGATAAATTAGTAAAGTTTGGCGAGAAAATACAAAGATTAAAAATAATTTAGACGAATTAATAATATTTATTAATCGCGTCAACAAAAAACTTCGGCGGGCGGACTGGTTTCTTTGTATCCTTTTTTACAAAAATATGCTCAGTATATCCTTCAGTAACAAGCTCGTTATTTTCTTTCCTGAAAATTTTGTACTCAAGTTTCATTTTAAATTTAGGGATCTCTTTCAGTGAAGTTTCTATCACAAGAATGTCATCATAAAATGCAGCAGAAATATATTTTATATGGGCTTCAATTAAAGGTAGTTGATATCCTTCCGATTCAATTTTGCTGTAAGACAAACCCGAGCTTCTGATCAGTTCGGTTCTGCCAACTTCAAAATATTCCAGGTATTTTCCATTGTAAACGAACTGCATCTGGTCTGTGTCAGCATATCTAACGCGGATTTCTGTTTTGAATGTCATCATAATTCTGGAAGGGACTAATAGTATTGCAACAGTTAAATTTTAACATCAATAATTTATTCTGTAAACGCCCCCATTTTCCCAAACTTTTCAAGACGCTGTTCGATTAGTTTGTCAGGTTTAATTTTTATGAGATTAGAAAGTTCTTCTTTTATTACATCTTTAAGAGTTGAGCCTATACCTTCGTGATCTTTATGTGCGCCTCCCATTGGTTCGGGAACAATTCTGTCAATTATTTTTTGCTCCATCAGATCAGGCGCTGTTAACTTTAATGCTTCTGCTGCCTGTTCTTTATATTCCCAACTTCGCCACAAAATACTTGAACAGGATTCAGGACTGATAACTGAATACCAGCAATTTTCCAGCATCAAAATTCTGTCTCCAACTCCAATTCCCAAGGCGCCTCCGCTTGCACCTTCTCCAATTATTATTACAATTATTGGAACACGAAGCCTGCTCATTTCAAAAAGATTTCTTGCAATCGCTTCTGCCTGACCTCTTTCCTCGGCTTCAAGACCGGGATATGCTCCGGGAGTATCAATCATTGTAATGACAGGTTTGTTAAATTTCTCGGCAAGTTTCATCAGCCTTAAAGCTTTCCTGTAACCTTCGGGATTAGGCATTCCAAAATTCCTGTACAAATTAGATTTTGTATCTCTTCCTTTCTGGTGGCCTATTATCATAACTTTATAATCATCAATCGAAGCAAATCCACCAACTATTGCTTTATCGTCTTTATAGCCGCGATCACCGTGAAGTTCAACAAAATTGCTGGTCATATTATAAATGTAATCGAGCGTGTAAGGCCGGTCGGGATGCCTTGCGAGCTGCACTCTCTGCCACCTGGTCAAATCCCTGTAGATTGATTCTTTTAAGTTTTTCACTTTTTCTTCTATGTTTTTAATTTCGCTTTCAATATCCAGGCTATCAGAAAGATTTTTCATTTCCTCAAGCTTGGCTTCAAGTTCATAAATAGGTTTTTCAAATTCTAATATTGTTTTTGCCATATTTTTTAATTTCTATTCCAGATTTTTAATATTGTTTTTCCCAGTACTTCAAGATCCAACCATAAACTTTGATTTCTTGCATAAAAGATTTCCAGTTTCTCTTCCTCTTTTACTTCTTCGATGAACCAGAAACCTGTTAATCCTTTTTTTCCAAGAAAAACTTCAGAATCAGGATTACTCTTTCTTGGTCCTACAAAACTCATTTTTCCACTAACAACAAATGGAATTTTCACAACCATATTAGTAAAAGGAGTTGGCTTTTTGCCGAGCCAAACAGCCAAATATATGAAAGGATATATCAAAAACAAAGTTACAACTCCCAGTAGAATATCGAACAAAAATTTTACAGACCTGAAAAGAGGTCTTGAAATATTGTATTTAATTTCAATTACAGGTATATCATCCAGCATTGAAACGGAAGTTTTACCAACAATAAACTCCAGGCTTTTCCCAATCAGTTTAAATTCTATATTTTCTTTCTGGCAAGAGGCAACAATTGCCATCATTTGTGAATAGGAAATCTCCTCAGACGAAAATACAACCTCATTTACATTATAATTCTTTATAACCCTGTTTAATATGTCAGTAGTTCCCAAAATTTCAAATTGTTCGCTTTTACTCCCAATTTCATTTTTGGAAAAACCTATAAGACCAATAACATTGTGATAATCAATGCTTCTTTTTTGAAGTTTTTGGGCAATTTGAATTGCTTCTTTGTTAGTACCAATAACAACTGTTCTTTTTTTATCAGGCCCGCCACCTTCAATACCGATTTTAAAGAATAACTTTGCAACAGCTCTCCAGCTAATGAATGAGAAGAATACGAAAGCATAAGTTATTAGCAACACAGCTCTGCTATATCCATATTGCTTAAAAAAATATGTAATTGAAGAAAGAACAAAAAAGCCAACTAATATTGAAGCAACGGTCCTGAGTACCGGAAGACTATCTTTTTTGTAAGAACTATTTACCAAAAGAATAATAACCTGAATAAAAACAGGCAAAGAATAAACAATTCTGAATGACCAATCAGGAAAGCCACCCCATTTACTTATGGATGAATAAATTTCCTCAGCAAAGTAAATAGAGGATTCAAATAATATTATATCAACCAGCAGAGGAATAATTATTAATTTTTTCTTCCCTATAAAAGCAAAAAATTTCCGGACAACAATTGCAGACCTTAAAATAATTTCTACCAGCAAAAAACTAGAGAAGTGTTTTTTAACAAATAAATGCATTGCATCGTAAAAAATTTTGGTCTCGTCAATACTGCTTCTTCTTGTGCTTTCACCTTTATAATGAATTATTTGAGTGGAATGGACATAGTAAACTTTAAATCCGGCTTTTTGAAATCTGTAACAAAGATCAAGATCTTCCCCGTACATAAAAAAATCTTCATCAAATCCATTTACTCTTTTAAGAGCATCCTTTTTTATCATCATAAAAGATCCGGAGATCGCATCAACCTCATATGATTTATTTTCATCCAGGTAGGTTAGATTGTATTTTGCAAAGATTTTACTTTTAGGAAAAAAAGTACTCAGTCCTGTAACTTTACAAAATGAAGTCCAGGGGCCCGGAAAACTTCTTCTGCAGGCCAGTTGCAACGAACCATCAGGATTTAGAATTTTGCATCCGGCAATACCTGCATGGGGATTTTTATCAAGAAAACTGATCATTTCTATCAAAGTATCCTCACTTAAAAGGCAGTCCGGGTTTATCAAAAGAATAAACTTCCCCTTTGCATGTTTTAAGCCAATGTTATTTGCTTTGCCAAAGCCCAAATTTTCTTTGTTCTCTATAAGGGTAATTCTATCATCAGGAAGGAATTTTGATTTAATAAACTGAATACTACCGTCATCCGAAGCATTATCAATTATAATAATTTCGTGCTGAATATTTTTAGTAGCTTTGTCAATTGAGTGAAGAAGATTTTGCAGGAATTCTTTTACATTGTAGTTGACTATAATTATGGACAGATCCATTTTATTTCTTCTTTAAGTACGGGAAATAATATACTTGAACAAAAGATAAAGAAAATTTTGGGAGAACCAGGAATTGCATCATAGGTAAATCAAATTTCCAACCGAATTAGTTTAGTCTTATAATAATCCCAGCAGACTTCTAATTCTTAATTTCCATACCATAAATATTGCTTCATAGACGATCTTTCTTGACATTTTTGAATGTCCGGCTGTTCTATCGATAAAAATAATTGGTATTTCTCCTATTTTAAATCCCTTTTTCCAGGCTTTAAAAGTCATTTCAATTTGAAAAGTATAACCATTTGATTTTACCTCATCCAGATTTATAGCTTCCAGAACTTTCCTGTTAAAACATTTAAACCCGCCTGTTGTATCACAAATAGGTAAACCTGTAATTATTCGCGTATAATAATTTGCAAAATAACTAAGCAGCAATCTTCTCATTGGCCAATTTACAACATTTACACCTTTAACATAACGACTGCCAAGGACAAGGTCATATTTTTTGATAGCTTTTAAAAAATTCTTTATCTCTTTTGGATCGTGAGAATAATCAGCATCCATTTCGAAAATATAATCATAGCTATTTTCGAGTGCATATTTAAACCCTGTAATATAGGCAGTTCCAAGCCCCATTTTATTGGGCCTGGACAATATTTTAATTCTTGGATTAGAAGCAGCTAATTCCTGAACTAATTTTGCCGTTCCGTCAGGAGAATTATCATCAACAACAAGTATATCCAGATCAAGATTTTTATACCTGTTAAGAATATCCGGTATAAGAGTAGTAATATTCTCCTGCTCATTGTAAGTCGGTATTATTATAAGAGATTTTTCTGCCATTCAGATTTCCAGAATCTTTAGATTAATTATACTTTAAATAGATTTATTTTCAAAAACAAAAATGATGCGCGGATGTTAGGATTTTACTGATAATGCCCTTTCCCAAAAAGCATTACGAAAATTGTCCTGAATAAAATTTTAAAATCCATCCTTATTGAGATGTTTTCAATATAAAACAGATCATACCGAAGTTTTTCTTTTACATCTTCAATCGATTCATCATATTTATGTTTTACCTGAGCCCATCCTGTAATTCCCGGACGGACATTCAGGCGACGCTTGTAATATGGGATTACTTTCGTAAATTTTTCTACAAAAAATGGTCTTTCAGGGCGGGGACCAACAAGGCTCATCTCACCCTTTAGAACATTAATCATTTGCGGTAATTCGTCAATTCTTGTTTTTCTCAAAAACTTACCTATTCTAGTAATCCGCGGATCATCTTTTTGCGACCAGACAGGACCGCTTTTTTCTTCAGCATCAGAAAACATCGATCGGAATTTAATCATTTTAAATATTTTTCCGTCAAGCCCGCACCTTTTCTGTTTGAAAAAAATTGTACCGGAACTGTCAATTTTAATTATGAGAGAAACTAAAATACTCAGCGGAAGTGTAATTATTAGAATTAAAAATGAAACAAAAATATCAAAAAATCTTTTTAATTTTCTTTCCCATTCAGGCATTAACTCCGGCATCAGGTCGATAAGCGGCATACCGTAAATCTGTGAAGTTCTTGCCTGCCCTGTAAGGATTTCATAAAGATTTGGAACAATTTTTAGGCCGATACCTTTTAAGGGGGCTTCAGCCAATAAATCCAAAAGTAAATCATCGTTCTTTTTTTCAAGAGCAATTATTATTTCCTGCACAATTATTTTCCCCAAAAGGGATTTTATTTCACTCAAACTTCCAATAATATTAACATCTTTATAGTTTTCGCTTTTATTACCGTTGTCAGAAATAAAACCAATTATATCCAATCCCAATGCTCTATGTTCAGCAATCTGATCGAACACTTCAAATGCTTTTGAGTTAAATCCTATAATTACAGCATTCTTTCTGCCAATCCCTTTTACAAGAAGGCGCCTTTGAAAACTTCTGACTAGTATTCTTCCGGATCCAACAAAGACAAATAGCATTCCCCAATAGACGAAAAGAAGAATCCTGGAACCGGATGATATACCATGCAACGAATCGTCAATATAAATAGCAAAAAAGAGAATGAAAATTCCTACGAAACTAGCTTTAAAGAGAGTTGAAATTTCATCGAACCTGGAAGCAGCAAACCACGCTTTGTACATACCGACAAATGTAAAAATGACAAGCCAGTAAATGTATATGACAATCAATGGTGGAAAGAATTCAGGCTGAATTTTGAAACTAAAATATCCCGACTGAACACGGAACAAAAAGTATAACCATCCCGCCAGATTTATAAATATGAAATCTGCGGTTAAGAGAATTATTTTTTCGGTACGCTTTTTCAAAACTTACGAATCTTTAATTTTAATCATTAATAAGATTTTCATACAGGTCATAGGTTCTCTGCACCATTTTTTCTGCATTAAATTCATTAAAAGCTCTTTCTTTTCCATTTTGACCAAGCTTGAAACTTAAGTCTTTATCGCTGACCAATCTGTTTATCGCGTTTGCTAATTCATTTGAATCACGGGGCGGAACAACAATACCGGTAACTTCATTTTGATTAATATAGCTTGTACCTGTGCCAATTTCTGTACAAATAATGGGTTTCCCACATGCCATCGCTTCAATTTGAACGATTCCATAAGTTTCACTTTTTTCTATTGATGGCAGCACTAGCATATCACAATTTTTATAACATTCCTGTAATTTATCTTTTTCAACTTCTGGTATTATTTTTATTCTTGAATTTAATTCTAATTGCTTAATTTTTGATATTAATTGCTCTTTAAGAGGCCCGGATCCAATTATTAATAATTTTGCATTTTTTACTGAACTCATTGCATCTATTAAATATTCAATCCCTTTATAATAAACCAGTCTCCCGACAAATAATATTAATTTTTCATCTTTTTTATTTTCGCTTAGTTCTAAACGTGATTTTGCCCAATCTAAATTTACTCCATGTGGAATAACTTCACATTTCTCACTATAAGCCGGTAAGAATTCTGAGTTATCAATCAATGCGGGACTACTAACAGTAATTTTATCCGCTAATTCTAAAAAGTTATGAAGATATTTCCTATAAAAAGCGAGTACCCATTTTTGTCTAATAATGTCACTATGCCAGGAAACCACGATTTTTTTAAAATTCTTCCTAATTTTAGGAAACATTAACAACGAAAGATCTGCTAATGGGAATGGCTCGTGAATATGTAAAATATTGCCGGATAAATTTGATAATTCCTTAAAATACCACGGACTAATTGGTAAAGAAGATACAATTCCGTAGTTACTAACATATTTTACATCAACACCATTAATAGTTTTTTGTGTTGAATAAAAAGAAAACTTGCTATTACAAACTAATACTTGAACAGAAGCAGAATATTTATTGACCAATCCTTCAGAAAGTGTTGCTATTGTAGATTCTATTCCTCCTACTTTGGGATAATATGCTTTATTTGTTTGAACAATCTTCATATATAAAGATAAATAAAAATGCTTATCTAACTTTAACTAAATTGGTTTAAGCCAATCTGGTTGGTTATTTTAAGCTATTAAAAATTTTGGTCAGATTTAAAATGTGGTCATTAGGATTAAATTTTTTCGCTTGTTCAATAGCTTTGTTTTTCATCAGACCATAGAATTTTTCATCTTCTAATAATTTTTTAATGCTATTTGCAAAGAATTCATAATCATCTGCATCACCCATTATCCCTCCCTTTCCAACTACTTCTGGTAGTGAGGAATTATTTGAAGTAACTACGGGGACCCCACACTTCATAGCTTCTAAAGGCGGCAGACCAAATCCTTCATAATGAGTCGGGAAGAAAAATATTCTTGCTAAATTATACAGAGCCACAAGATCTGAATCGCTATCAACATTTTGCAAAACTATAATTCTTTCTTTCCTCAATTGAATTTCATTTCTAATTTTATTGAAACCAAAGCCTTCCCTTCCCACTAAAACAAACTTAATATCTATACTTTGAGATGTTAACATATCAGATACTTTCAGAATGCCCCTTAAATTTTTTCTTTCTTCTAAAACGCTAACAAACAGTATATATTGTGCAGGGATATTGTACTTCTTTAATATTTTGTTTTTTTCATTTTCCGGAATTTCAGCTGGCCTAAAAATCTCATCAGTCCAATGATGTAAATATCTAATTTTATCGGGTGATACCGGATAATAGTTTATGATATCATTCAGTGCCGACTTGGATATTGTAATTATTGCATCACTTCTCCGTATGGAAGCAGGAACTAGTAAATCCAGATATTTGCGATAGTGAAAACTAAAATATTCCTTACAAACTTTTGTAAGCGCGTCGTGAATTACTATTACATTCTTCCATTTCCCTTTATAAAATGGAACGAACATATAAGGAGTAAAAAAGATATCTATACTATTTTTTTTAATTAATCCAGGAAGTTTAAAATTTAACCAGAAATGTTCATAAAGCTGTCTTGGTAATTTGCTCCTCGGAATCTTTATATAATTATAAAATGCATTGTCTGCAGGTAAATCCTCATATTGAAATACAAAGTAATTATTTTCATTATCAAACCGTGGCACAAATTCGATTATTTTCGCAACATACTTATAAATCCCTCTTACTTTTGTGCTTAATAAACGTGCATCAATTCCAATATTCATTTAGACTACTCTGAATTTATTATGGTCTGTCTTATTCATTTTATCATTATCAAAATCACTAAATGCTTTTATTACAGTACTAATGTTTAGTCTTTTGCCCGAGACAGACCATAATAAAGTTTTAAAAAACATAGTAACAATTAAATAAAGTCTAACGACCAAATAATTTAAATAATTTAAATTTTTTCCTGCAAAATATAATCTGTTTCTAGTCACATAATAGAGTGGAAGTTGTGTTAAATTTTTAATGGTAGAACGACTAACCTTATGATAAATTTTGGAATTGCCAGCTACAAATATTTTAAATCCGTCCTGAATTGTTCTATAACACAGGTCTGTATCTTCAACGTAAGCAAAATAATTTTCATCAAAAATTCCGATCACTTCAAAGACTTCTCTCTTAACAAGCATACAACAACCCGAAACAAATCCGACAGATTTTTCTATTTTATTATTTTCTCTTTCATATTGATCAGAAATAGCAAAACCGGAACCCCGCATTTTGTCTATTTTTCCACCTGCCGACCAAATTAATTTTTTATTATTATAATAATTTATTTGTGGTGCCACTATTCCTGCATTCTCAGATTTATTAAAGACGCTTAATAGAGGTTCAATAAATCCTGGACTAACCATTGTATCATTATTTAATATTAGTATAAAATCTGCCTTATTACTCAACGCTTTTTTAATACCCACATTATTGCCACCGGTAAAACCAAGGTTTGTTTTATTCTTTATAAACGTTACATCCTTTCCTTTTAGAAAATCTTCTAATAACCTTAATTCTGCTTCTTTTGAACCATTATCAACTACTATAATTTCAATATTTCTATAAGTAACATTGTTCAAAGACTTTAGACATTCCATTGTATCCTGAGACCCATTCCAGTTCAATATTATTATTGAAACTTGAGGTAATGTATATTTCATAAAAAAATCATTTTTTGTCTAGAGTTTAAATATCTAAGCGTATAGTTAAATCCAAATGCCGAACATCCTATATTAACACAAATTGATTATTAAACTACGTTCTAAAATTTTTATTATAAAATCATTTAATTAGAAGAAGGCTCTGCATTCTTTAAATATTCATTTAGTGTCACTTCATTAACTTCGGGTAAATTCCAGGGGAAATATTTATTCTTTAAAAAGAACATAAAACTGTTATAATAAACCCTGATTTTCCATCCCTTAATATTTTGGATTAAACTATTTTTTGACAATTCATCCTGATCAATTAAAAACTGATTACTATCTAATATATCTGCAAACCACCTGAGAGGAGGGTGAAAGCCTGACTTTATTATTTGATAAGTGTGATCAACATGCTCAAGTGCATTCTTAAAATTCTCGTCCATGTAACCTACAGATTCGATAACTTCTCGATGGAAATAAGAAAAAGTTCCTGAAAGATTGTTAAAGAAGGCTATTCTTATACCACTATAATCAATTATTTTTTTTATTAAAAAATTGCCATCCCTCCCTAAATTCTCCTTAACATATCCAAAATTAAAATGTTTGATACCACTTAATTCAGACGCCATAATGTATTTTGCAAAAATGTTATTTCCGTTTATTATAACATCATCTTCACTTAAAAACATATATTCACAGTTCTTTTCATAAAGATATCTAAGGGCATCGTTTTTTGTTTTGGCAATACCCTTATTATTCAAATGTTGAATTACTTTTGCATTATTTGGATAAACATTTTCTGGATAAGGATAGCCGTCATTTACAATCACCAATTCATCAACAAACGGCAAATTTTGGATGCATTTTTTAAAGAACTCTAACCTATTACAAGTAATTATTCCCAGGCCTATCTTTTTAGTTGATTTTTCAGCCATTTTTTAGATTCAAATTAAATGCACTAAGTATTAATTCAGATTTTTTATACTTAAAAAATCTACCAGCAATTTTTTTCGACTTTTCAGCTTCATTCATTTTTCTCATTAATAGAATATTGAAGAAATATATATATCCAATCGAGTGAAAGAAATATTTTGGATAATAATATTTCTTTAATCCCTGAAATGATTTTATTAAAAACAATATAGGTAATGGAAACTTCAAGTATTTTCCATAATATTTTATTAACTCATCAAATTCTTTTTCAACTACATTATTTAAATAAATTGGTATGTGGATTTGCTGAATCTTACGAACTTCTTCCAAATTTCTTGACGAGTCTTCATATTCTTTATTTTTTCTATTTTTAGATTTATAAAATAAGCCTAACTTATCTTTAATATGATGGATTTGATATTTATGAGAAATTTTTAATTCAAATTCATGATCTCCACTTACTTCAAACTCTTCATCAAACCATAGGTTATCTTTAAAATGTAAACTAGCGCGCCACATTGGTTGTGAACCAATAATGCACCTTTCGAGCTGATATTTAATATCATAATCAGGAAAATTAAAAGGTTTTAGTCTTTTTATTTCAGAAAATAACTGGTTGTCTAAATCTGAAATGTATTGGTCAGCATATACCATTGCAACATCCGGAAAATCCATTAAATATTTTGTTAATTTCTCATATGCATCGTTTCTTAACCTATCATCTGTATTTGAATTTGTAATAAATTTTCCGTTGGAAATCCTAATTGCCCTATTCCATGATTGATAAATAGTCTCCCGCTTTTCTGTTTTTATATATTTAATGTTGGAATATTTTGATAAATATTCTCTTATTATTGAATCTTCATTTTGTAGTGATCCGCTATTTACTACTATTATTTCAACTTTATCAGAAATGGTCTGATTTAATAGATCTTCTATTTTTCCCCTGATAAAATTTTCTGAGTTATAGGTTGAAACAATTGCAGAAACCAAAGGTTTGTTCATCAAGATCAATTATTCCTGTAAAATAAAAAAGACTGTTTCAAAATTTCATATCCTTGAACTGATTAATAAACATTCTGAAGTAAAAAACTAAATCATTAAAAAATAGAAATAATGATGCACTACATAAAAAGGTAAAAATGACTACATAGTTAATTCTCCCTAAATATATAAACGTTACACCAATTACTAAAAGTGTTATTAGAGCAATTAACTTATAAAATTTTATAAATTTTAAAAATTTAACCAGTTCAATGCCTGCTTTCTTTTTTACATAAAACAGCATTAAAGTATTACCAATGATCACAGAGAAGAAATACCCCAATAGGCCCAGCGGACTGTTGAAAAGGACAAAAATAATTGACATAGCTAATACTACGGCAATTAAATTGGTAAACTGTACTAATGCCAGGATAGAAGCTTTTCCTATTCCAAGTATAAAATTATAAATAGTATATCCAAAATTATTAATTGATTCTGGTAAGGCCAGCATCATAAATATTAACAATAGGTTATTATAACCAAACCAGTAATCCAGAAAAAGCGCAATGAAAATTGAAAAAACACCAAATGATAATCCTGAATAGATAATTCCCAGTTTAGTATACTTAGCTCCTTCATTATAGAGAAAATCTTTGTACTCTTTTCTATTACGAAGAATACTGGTTTTGGGTAAAATTGTTTTAAAAGTTGTAAAAAAGAACAGAGAAATTGAAATTGCAAATCTGCGCGCTACTTCGTAAACTGAGACTAGGCTGATGCTATTATAATTTCCGATAATAAATTTAATTAGAGGGTCAATTAGTGCATTAAAGATTGAGACCATTTGTACTGATAAACTAAAACTTCCAATTTCTTTTAGCTTTAAAGTGCTGAAATTTGAAGGCCTAATTTTAACAGAAGAAAAATTTTTGAAATAAAAAACCATCAGAACAATCAGGATAATTGTCTGGCTGATAATGTAAAAAACAGCAAGTGATATTATTGATAAATTTATATAGGTAACTAGTATAACACTGCTCATTATTAGGATGTTTTGTAACAAACCTATTCTGCTTGTGATTACAAAATTACTTGAGCCTTCAAATACAGCTTTGAAGAATAATGAAATAAATGATATAAGGAAAACAATTCCCAATAAAATTGAAAGTATATTTGCATCACTGTAATATTGAAAGGGCACAATTGATGTATTTTTTAATAAGAAAATCCTAAAAATTATATTCCCTGCTGCAAATAAAAGAATTCCAATACTTAAAAATGAAAAAAAACTGGTTGAAAGTAGCTGGTCTAAAGATGCTTTTTTCTTATCGTGTGCTTCGGCGACATATTTTACTATAGCGGTACTGAAGCCCAGATCTAATGCTGGACCGAGATTCCATATAGAGATAAAAATTATCCAGACTCCGAAGAGTTCCTTACCAAAATGTGAGATATTAAGTTTTAATGTTATTAAAGAGAAGATAACAGAGATAACAAATTGTATTGAAAGCCAAGCTGAGTTTTTTTTATCTGAAGGCATAACCAATTAAACACTCTTCTTTGAAAGCATTTTATAATTAGAACAGGTAATTCCTAATAAAATTCCAAATAAAATACCTTGTTGTCCCCAAAGCCATGCACTTGTCATAATCAAAGAAATTGTTATATAAATAAAAAAGGCCAGAATTATTAGTGAATTAATTATTTCATTAATTGTTCCTGATAATTTTACCGATAAGAGTGATATCCTTATAGCAGCAATTAATAAAGTCAAAAAGCCTAAAAGGCCCAAAATACCAGTTTCTGCAATCAAAGCTAAATATCCTGAATGTGCTGTTTTACCTTCAACAAAAGCCTTATAAAATACTTTTGGTATTTCGTAATAATATTTTGATTCAATCGGGAAAGAATAAAATCCGATTCCCTCTATTGGATGTTTTTCAAATGCCTGAATTGCAGTATGCCAGATAAAAGCTCTCATAATCAGTGAATTTGAACCCACTGATTCGGGAGCTTTAGTCAATACCGTTTTCTCGGCAGTGTTTTCCGCCCTGCTTTCAATTGAGGGATTAATTATTGTGGACATAAAATAGATGGCAATAAACACAACTAAAAAAGAGGCAAAATAAATGATAAGTTTTCTTCTGTTCAGATTCAATTTAGCTGATTTAATAATAAGAAAAATTATAAAAATTAGTAGGGCTAAAGCAAATGCAAGCCACGAATTCCTAGTTTGAGTAAAAAATAATGCTGCAAGAGCAATGATTAGCAGAACAAAATTATATATTCTCAGAGCTCGTCGTTGTCTACAAAGCAAATTGACAATAAAAATAAATAACCCAATACCTGCTAAATCAGCAAAAAACACATCTGCTAAGCCAAAGACCCTTTCGCCCGTTGTTATTGCTAAATATATTACATAAAAGCTACTTAGTATTAAAAATGAGGCATAGATATAAAATATTTTTTTAATTTTATCAGAATTATTTATCGCAATAGATGAAATATACCATAAAAGCAAAATTGAAATAAAGCTCAAGCTTCTTATAAATGTAAGGAACGGATTACTTATGTTACTTAAGGAAGGAACGACTGAAATTATATAAATAATAAAGAATATAGTAAGAGGGTTTTTTAGGTTTTCTTGATTAATATTATAATGTGTAATTAAGAATGATAAAAAAACAAAAAATGAAAAAAGGACACCTATCTGTTGCCCTAATAAAAAGAACGATATAAATATAGTACCAATTAATAACCCATAAGTAATTTCAAAGTTAAAAGTTAGGACGGTAATAACAGACAAAACAAAAAGGGCATAAATAAAGCTCTCGTTTTGTACGATAAAAAACATAATCAGTAGCAGAGCACATATAATAATTCCTAAGAATAAATATTTTAGTTCATCCTTTAATGGGATAGCATTATAGGCTATTTCATTATTTACTTTCAATATTTGAATTACCTATCAATTTATTTCCTGAAGCGGAAAAGTTCCTCTCTTATAAATATTACCTTTGGATTACTAGAGTTACTAATCAGTTCTTTGAGAAGAATTACTAGATAGACCAATAAAGTAATTATGAATGTTATAATTAATGTAATAAGAGTCCTTTTGGGGAAAGACCTTTTTTCAGGAGGTACACCATAATCTACAACCTGTAAAACCGGAATATTCTTTTGCACTTCAATTTTTGACTGTTCATAAAGAGGAATTATAAACTCCAGTAATTTTTCATTTATCTTTACATTTCTATAATACCTTAAATATTTCAAGGCTTTATTGGGAAGTGTATTGAGTGCCAAAATAGGAGAATCTTTATCAATCCCCTTTTTTAATTCAGCCACTTTTTCTTTAAACTGATCATAGCTTATTTCAGCATTTTTTGTTTGTGGTGTGCCAAATCCCACTGTTTTTTCAATAATTCTTTTTTCAATTTCTCTTTGTGCTAATTGGGCATCCATGTCTGCATAAGCCTCTATAGTAGCCTTAATTTGTTCTTCAGCGTCATAAATACCCGATACTTTTTGAAATGCATTCAGCGAATCTTCGGAATTTTTTAGATTTATCTTTATAGTTTCATATTGATTCTCTAGAAATTCTTTATTATCCTTGGCTTTTTTTACGTTTAAGTCAACAATAGTTTCATTTAACAGGCTAATTATATAGTTGGTCATATCTGCAGCTTTTTCTGGTGAAGTAGCTCTGGCTGTAATTTCGAAAGCACCTTGTTTTGTTTCTTCAACCGAAATATTGCTGGTTAATTCTTTTAAGGTTTTTTCCATACTTTCTAAACCGTATTCACGCATTAAGTTGAATTTACTTACAACCTTCTCCAGATTGGTCCTACTATAAACTATTGTTTTATACATGTCTGTACTTGAACTTTGATTGGCGCCGGTAAGCCCTATTGGTAAGTTTGAAAATGTCTTAAGAAGTGAACCAAATATGCTGGCCTCATTTTGCTCAGAAGGAATAATGAGGGCACTAGAATCATATTGACTTCGAATAAAAAAGAAAATAAACAAGTAAGTAAGTACCGCGACACTTAAAATTAATGTAGTAAATAATTTTTTCCGTTTTACAAAAATTACAACAAGATCTAAAAATTCAACACTCCTATCTTCTGCCATTTATGTACTCATTTTATTATTTAAAACAATTATTTTTAATAGTTTTAAGTTACCAAAGAATATAAACATTTAGAATAAATTAGTTTACCAAATATAATGATTTATAAATATTTGGGCTTTGTTTTTTGCAATTTACTCTCAAATCGAATTGAGATCATCTAAAACTCTCATATTTTAATTTTTGCTTTCCTTTTAATTAAACTCTGTTGACTTTGCCCCAAATTTTCCTATTTTAATAGATAGTAAGTTACTAAATTCAAGTTATTTAGCTCATTTTTAAGGAACAGAATAAGAGAGGAATTTTTTTTACCATTTTTTTGTTAAATAAGGGAACATTTTTAGGAGGAAAGTAGTCTATAGATATTAAATGATACCAATTTGAAGGCAATTTGTACCACATATAAAGGATGAGAAGATGAAAACAATAAAAGCAAAAATTGACAATCCTCTTAATGACCTTATTAGCGACGATATTTATGAACTTCTCAGTTCACATGGGTTGATTGATGAAAAATCGGTTAGAGATTATCAAATAAGAAAAAAATTCAAGCAATTACGAGCTACAAAAGTAAGCGCTGGGGATGCCATAGATGTGATAAGGGAAGAATACCCATACCTGCAATTTGATACAATCAGAAAAATTGTTTATCAAATCAACAAGTAATACTAAAAAATCGCTTGACAAACATTAAAGAGAAACATATATTTATTTTGATCCTTTCAGAGGGTTCTCCCCTGCCCTTTGATGATAATGGGTCAAGCCCGGTGGTATCCCTATCATCGGGCTTTTTATTTATACAAAGGAAATAAAATGGCAAAATCGGCTAAGAAAAAACAAAAGCGTATCCATACAAAAAAAATATTTACAAGCCCATTTAATGTTTACTGGGAAAAGAATAATTATTATCTCCTGTTCACAGGTATTGGAATAATAATCCTGGGTTTCTACCTGATGTCAATTGGGAAATGGGATAGTACAGTTTCATTGGTGGTTTCTCCAATAGTACTTGTAATTGGATATATTCTTGTCCTTCCTGCTTCAATTTTCTATAGAAGAAAAAATAATTCCTTAGACCAAAAGGAAGAAAATATTGCATCTGGCAAAGATTAAGGGAAACATAGTTTCGACACAAAAAAATCTGCATCTGAAAGGACATAAACTTTTAATAGCCCAAAAAATCGGGCTTGACGGGGAATTTATTGGCAAGAATGATTTTATAGCTATTGACCTTGTTAACTCTGGCATCGGGGACACTGTACTGGTTGTTCAGGAAGGAGCAGCAGTTAAACAAATATTAGGACACAGAAAAGCTCCTGTACATACGATGGTAGTTGCAGTTGTTGATAAAATTGATGTTAATAATTGATTATAGTGAAAAATAACTTAGTGTTTTGTCTAAATTAAATTTTGAACAATTAACCAACCTAAAACTACTTCTTTCAATCGATGGTATTGGACCGGGTAAATTAAAAGCACTCCTTAAAAAACTAAAATCCCTTGAAAATATTTTATCTTCTGAAATGCAGCAACTTATAAATGTTGAAGGTATTAATACAAATCTTGCAAAACGAATTCAGTATGCAAATAAGAATAAAAATTATATTTCACAAGAACTAGAGAAGGAGCTGGAAAAGGCTGTAAAATTAGAAATTGATATAATTACAATCTGGGATAAAGAATACCCGGCTTTATTAAAAAAAATATTTGATCCTCCTTTTCTTCTTTATAAAAAAGGGAAATTTAATGAAAAAGATAATTGTTCAATCGCAGTGGTTGGGACCCGGCTACCGACTCAATATGGAAAGTTACAGGCTGAAAAAATCACTTCTGAACTGGCAGAACAACAACTAACAATCATAAGTGGACTGGCTCGTGGAATTGATTCAATTGCTCATAGAGTTGCGCTAAATAACAAAACCAGAACTATTGCTGTAACAGGGTCGGGGCTTGATGTTATTTATCCGCCTGAAAACAGAAGTCTTTTCAACGAAATTTCCGAAAACGGCGTGGTAATCTCAGAATTCAGTTTAGGAACCAAACCGGATGCAATGAACTTCCCAAGAAGAAACCGGATAATTTCCGGACTTGCACTGGGATGCATCATTGTTGAAACAGGAATCCCGGGTGGCGCTTTACAAACCGCATCATTTGCGCTTGATCAAGGAAGAGAAGTTTTTGCTATCCCCGGAAATCTGGATGTAAAGCAATCTGAAGGAACAAATTCACTTATTCAAAAAGGTGAAGCTAAATTAATTAAAAATGCAGAGGATGTTTTGGTAGAATTGGAACTTAGACTAAAACCTGTGATTGGAAAAAATATTCCAAAACCAAAAGTAGAATTAAATTTATTTGAAGAAAAAATTCTTGAGGCATTAAAGGGAAATTCATTACAAATTGATAAGCTTGCATTAAAGGTAGATATGCTTACTTCTGATTGTTTGGTTCATCTTCTTTCGCTGGAGTTTAAAGGTTTGGTCAAACAAATGCCGGGGAAAGTATTTTCTATATTATAACTAAAATTTAAACATTAATATTTTTTCTTACCTTTCCACAGGAATTTAAGCCAATCTTTTAAACGCTTTTCCTGTCCATTCTCTGTAGGGAAGTAAAATTGCGAGCCTTTTAACTCATCAGGGAGGTAATTTTCTCCAATAAAATTATTATCAAAATCATGGGGGTATTTGTATGTTTTTCCATAACCAATATCCTTCATCAGTTTTGTAGGCGCATTTCTTAAATGAATTGGAACCGGAAACAAATTATTATTTCTAACTTCTCCAAATGCTTTTTCAACGCCAATATATGAAGAATTGCTTTTGGGAGAAGAAGCTAAATATGTCGCGCATTGCGCAAGTATAATGCGAGCTTCGGGCATTCCAATTTTATCAACCGCACTGAACGTTGATTCAGCAAGTACAAGAGCATTTGGTGATGCGTTGCCAATATCTTCAGACGCAAGCACAACCATGCGTCTTGCAATAAAAAGCGGATCCTCTCCCCCTTCAAGCATTCTGGCCATCCAGTAAAGTGCCGCATCCGGATCACTGCCCCGGATACTTTTAATAAATGCTGAAATTACATTGTAATGTTCTTCTCCTGATTTATCATAGATAATGTTCTTTTTTTGAACAACATTTTCCAGAATTTCCTTTGTGATTTTAATGTTTTCTTTTTTTATTTCCTGGATAACAGCAGCTTCAAATATGCTTAACAATGATCGGGCATCGCCGCCAGATAAGTAAATAAGAAAATCTTTATCAATTTCTTTAATATTCAATGAAGATAAAAGTTCATCATTTTTTATTGCGGACTCCAGAATTGCTTCCAAATTTTCTTTCGATAATTCTTCAAGCACATAAATTCTGGCTCGTGACCTTAAAGCAGGAATTACTTCAAAAGATGGGTTTTCAGTTGTCGCTCCAATTAAAGTAATTATACCGGATTCTACCGAATTTAAAAGTGCATCCTGTTGTGCTTTATTGAATCTATGAATTTCATCTATGAATAGAATCGTTCTTTTGCCCTCAGACTTATTTTGTCCTGCAATCTCAATAATTGCACGGATATCTTTTACACCAGAAGAAACTGCATTTAATTGATGAAAATCAGAATTTGTGTGACCTGCTATAATTCTTGCTATTGTTGTTTTTCCTGTTCCCGGAGCTCCCCAAAGAATAAATGAACTTAGAGTATCATTCTCAATCATTAATCTGATTGGTTTTTTTTCGCCCAATAATGATTCCTGTCCGCGGAATTCCTCAATTGTTTTGGGTCTTGCTCTTTCAGCAAGTGGTGTCTGTGGAATGTTACTTTTGCTCATTTTATTTTTCAATTATCTCTATTGTTTCTTCTCCTTTTCTTTTCATTCCATATTTTTCACGAGCAATTTTTTCTATAATTGCGGGTTCCTTTCTCTGAAGTGAGTCAATCTCAGAACTTAAACTTTTATTTTTAGCCTCGAGATAATTTACCTGTTCATTTAAGGAATTTACTTCTTTTTGTAACTTAGAATATTTTAATACACCATTCTCATTAAAAAACAGGATAACCACACCAATAAAAAAAAGAAAGAAAAATAGATAAACTTTTAAATTCCGGTTCTTAAATGATAACATTAAATACTTAATTTTATTATTCTGTCAATTAATTCATCAAATGAAACCCCAATAGCTTTAGCCATTTTAGGTACCAGACTTGTAGAAGTCATTCCAGGCAATGTATTCGCCTCAAAACAATAAATTTGGTTGTCACTACTTAATTTAAAATCTATCCTGCCGTAAACGCTACAGCCTAGTTTATTAAAAACTTTTAAGGATTCACCCTGAATTTTTTTTGAAATATGTTTCGGAATATCAGCAGGTACAACGTACTCACTCATACCTGTAGTATATTTACATTCATAGTCATAAAGATCATGCTTCGGTTTAATTTCAAGCACAGGCATAGCTTCATTATTAATAATCGCAACCGTTAGCTCACGACCATCTATATAGTCTTCAATTAATACTTTATCAGAAAACTGAGAAGCAATTTGAACTGCTTTTTCAACTTCTCCCGATTCTTTGCAGACAGTCAATCCCACAGTTGATCCCTGATCATTGGGCTTTATTACACAGGGATAGCCAAAACCAGTTTCAATATCTTTTTTAATTAATCCCGTATTTATATTTTTTTTATCATAAACCAGCCAGTCAGCTGTATTGATATTAAAATATCTGAAGATTACTTTGGACATAGCTTTGTCCATTGCATTAGCACTGGCAATAACATTTGAACCGGTATATTTTATGCCCCTGAATTCAAGCAGTGATTGAATTGTACCGTCTTCTCCCCATTTCCCGTGAAGGCCAAGAAAGGCAAGGTCTACTTTGTCAAATATATTTGAATTAATAGCATCGATATAATTCCTGGATGAAATTTCCGAGAAATCTTTTTTACTAAAAAAAGCCTCTATAACATCAGGTTGATTTTTCCCATATGCCGGATCAATCAGGACAACCTCGTAACCAAGTGAAATTAACGCATTATATATAGATAAACTTGATAGTTTAGAAACTTCTCTTTCAGGAGAAGCACCTCCAACTAATAATGCTATTCGCAGCTTTGGGTTGTTCATTTATTATATCAAAAAAATCTGTGATTAAAAAACATTTCGTTCATCCTGGGATAATCCATATGTACCCTTCGCTAGAGACAATAATTCATTTATTTTTTCTTTTGGTAATTCATTAGCCCCGCCCATCATTTTTGCTACAAACATTGTTTTAGCTGCATGTTCAAGTTTTTCCATTTTAAAATAAGCATCTCTTAAACTACGGCCTAATGTTACAGCACCATGATTCTGTAACAAAAGTGCCCAGGAATGTTCTATATAAGGTTCAAGGCTCAATGGTAATTCATCAGTAGATGGAGTTGCATATTTACAAAGTGGTACTTTACCCAGAGTCAGAATTACCTCAGGAAATATATTTTGAGTTAATCCTTCACCAATACTTGCAAATGCAGTAGCATATGTGGGGTGACAATGAACAACTGCGTTTACTTCCGGTCTTCTTGAGTATGCATATAAGTGAATTTTATATTCAGTCGATATTTTCCCCTTTCCATTTAAAATATTTCCTGTTACATCAATTTCAAGAATATCATTTTCAGTAACGTCTCCTTTACAAACTGCTGACCTTGTTATTAGAATTGTATTTTGTGGAGTTATATAGGAAATGTTACCGTCAAATGCAGAAACAAAACCTTTTTCGTAAACCTTGTGACAAATATCAACTAACTGTTTTACGCTAGGCATTTACTTTCCAGTTCTTCCATTAATTTCATATTCACAAGTCCGTCATGGCCGGTGACTGAAGGAGTTTCATTTTTTAAAAATGAATTTTGTACTGATTTTAAAAGGTAAAGGAGTTTATTGCCTCTCTTCCTGAAAGATTTTCTCGCTTCACTTTCAAGTAAAATATTTAATTTCGCTGAAATATTTTTTTTCCCAATTAGATTTTCAATTGACAATGCACCATTGTGACCAAGAATTTCTATCCGGTTAAACCCTTTTTTATTATTAAATGAAACACTGAATTTCCCATAACCTGAATTTTTAAATTTCACTAATGCAGTTGCAAAATCTTCTACCTCAGTCTTATAAATAATATTGTCCATTATGCCATCAATGCTTGTAATTTCCCCACCGAAATACCTCATCAGGTCGATAACATGAGTTCCAAGATCCCTTAACGCTCCTCCACCGCTCAATTCTTTATTAAACCTGAAATTATTACTTGGAGGAATTTCTATATTAAAATTGATATCAATTGATGTAAGTTTCCCAAGCATTTGAGATTTAATAATTTCCTTTGCTTTGGTAACCAAAGGATGAAAACGATGAACATAATTAACTGCAAGCAACACATTATTTTTTTCACATGCTTCTACCATTTCCCCAGCTTGTGCTGAATTTAAAGCAAGAGGCTTTTCGCAAAGAATATTTTTGCCTGCTTCAGCAGCTTTAATTACCTGTTGGTAATGATCTGCATTTGTACTACCTATATAAACAGTATTTATATCAGAATTCAGGAATTTTTCATAATCATTGGAATGAAAGGGAGCACCAAATTTCTCAGCAATTTCTTTGGCCCTAGATGCTTTACCGCTATAAACCGAACTCAATGTACTCTTACGTAAAAATTCAAGAGCCGGAATAAATGAATGCTCTGTAAATCTGCCACAGCCAGCTACTCCCCACTTAATTTTTTTCAATTTCTTAGTCCTCGCCAATTTATTTTATTAAGCTATATTTCTAAATAATTTTAGCCTGTTCATTAATTTTTTTACAGGTAATGAATTCTGCATTATATAAAAATGAACGCTAGTTACTCCATTATTTAATAACTCTTCAACCTGTTTCGCAGCCCATTCTACACCTATATCAACAACGTGTTCAGGTTTGGCTGAATAAACTTCATCCGAAAGTTCATCCGGAATATTTATGTAGAAATTTTTAGGAATGTTTTCAAGATGTGCTTTTGTAGTCAGAATTTTTATCCCCGGGATTATAGGAACTGTAATTCCTTCTTTTCTACATAAATCAACATAATTAAAATAAGCTTTGTTATCAAAAAGCATCTGAGTAACTATATAATCTGCCCCTGCTTTAACTTTTTCTTTTACATGTCTTATATCAGATTTTAGGTTAGGAGCTTCAAAATGTTTCTCAGGATATCCCCCAACTCCAACACAAAATTTTGATGGCTTTGCATCTAGAAGATTCTCTTCCAGATACTTGCCATTATTCATATCTATTATCTGGCTTACTAATTCCGATGTCAATCTATTTGCACTTTTACCTTCAGGAATAGGTTTATCATAACCGTTATCATCTCCTCTGACTGCAAGTATATTTTCAATTCCCAGGTAGCTTAGCTCAATCAAAAAATCCTCTGTCTCCTCCCGGGTAAATCCTTTTGTCAAAACATGAGGAACAGCATCAATGTTATATTTATTTTGAATGAGGGCACAAATTCCCAGTGTCCCGGGCCTTTTTCTTTTTATTTTTTTTCTAATACCTTTTGGTGTCTCTTCGTAAATTACTTCCGCAGAATGACTAGTAATATCAATAAATGGAGGCTTATATTTTGCAATATCATCCAAAACAGCGAGTAAACTTATAATATCTCCACCTCGTTTAGGTGGAATTAATTCAAAACTTATTAAAGGTTCTTTGGCATTCTCTAAATGTTCCGTTACTTTCATATCACCCTATAATTGATTCGAAACTTAAATTTAATATAATCTTTAATAAACTTCATATTGTAGAATTTTATTAATTCCTGATTATTCTTAATAAATTATTCTGAGGCGACATTATTGAAGCTTTATCAGTTCGGACTTTAAAATATTTACCTCTCAACCATGATTGAGTCATATCATCGTAGTGTTCGCTCATTACGTTTCCAGATTCCCCGGTTGTTAAAACCATATAAAATTCATCCGGATATGAAAAATCGAAGATATAACGCATTGCAGGTCCCAGGTTATTTTCAAATTCTTTATGACTGAACCTAGGATATTCTTCAATACTTTGATAGAATGGATATTCTGTATTAAATATAGTTGTTCCATCTCCACCAATTGGAAATGGACCAATATCAACTATCTTGTCAACCAGACCTGAAAATCCACTAAATGCGTGTTTAAACTTTACCTGATGCAATTTACCCCATTGCCAGTATTTTAGATCATTCCCAAAATTATTTTCAAGCTCAGCTAAGGCATCGGATAAACTTTTTCTGATTATATTATTTTCGTTTTCAATTTGTGGCGTATTAATATTATCAAACCAGGTACTTGCAGGATTACTTAAAACTTTTAATATACTTCTATATGGCACATTCGCTACAAAAACAAATTCATTAAACAATTCGCTTCCCATTTCATCTTCATAAATATTCTTCAAAAGATGATTTAGGAAAACTGCATATATTGCCGGAATCTGACTCAGTTCATCCATTTTAAAATTCCAATCGGAAAACATTTGAAGAGCTGTTTTTAGATGTCCGTCAGTAATTTTCACATCTTTAAAAGCATCTAACAGGTATTGTGTTATTTTTTCAGCATAAGGAGAGATGAAGTCCATTTGATACTTCATATAATCATTAACAGAATGTTGCGGCTTAGAATTTAACAATTGAGTTATTCTATCAATTCTGGAGGACGGTTCCCATAAATTTGAAATATAATATTTAAAATTCTTTAATGTTTTATTATTGGCTGATGCGATATAATTCTGCAAAGGGTTAAACAAACTGGGAATATTATCAGGCGAGACAAATCCCTTCCATTCATATTTGTTTGTAGTTCCATCAAGAATAAACGAAGAAGAATTATTATTTTCTCTAATGGGAAGTTTTGCCCCAAAAACATATCCAATATTTCCTTCTTTGTCACAGTAAACGAAATTTTGTCCGGGTACAGAAAAGTCTTTTAAAGCACTTTTAAATTCATCCCAGTTTTGGGCATTATCTACTCCAAGAATTGAAGTCAATTCATCACTTAATTCGTTGCCAAGCCATTTCATACTCATTATTGGTAATTTTGTACTATCAGGATATAGAAATGAGTATGGATGAATATCTGAAATTATTGGTCCGTGATGAGTGGAATAAATCTTAAACGGAACTGGCTTTTCTCCTTTTACAAATATTGTATCTTTAATAATGTTCAGATTCTTCCAATTACCGTTATAAAAATATTTTGTTTTGGATGAATCCAGTTTTTCCAGATAGAAATCAGCGTCATCATTCATTACATTTGTAACAGCCCAGGAAATGTTTTGATTCTTTCCAATAACAACAGCAGGCGCTCCCGGAAGAGTGAATCCCGATACATTCCATTCTCCACCTTTAATAACAGCAACGTACCACTTATCTGGAGCACTGAAACCAAGATGAGTGTCATTTGCAATTATTGGTTTTCCGGTTGTTGATTTATATTTATTAACAACCCAATTATTTGAGCCAATATGAGTTCCCGTCCATCCAATAAACTCCCGAAACCTTTTATCGGTATTAATAAAGTTGCTGCTAATTGTAGGATAATTTTTGATTTCATCTGGAATAACTGTAGGACCATTTTCCGGAAAATCCGGTAATATTTCATTTGTTTTTTCTTTACCTAACCTCTGAACAAGCTCAGTAAAAGTAACATCTTCCCACCAGCTGATATTTAATTCCCAGCCCATCATGCGTATCATTTCAACACTGTTAACAGGTTTCCAGTTTTCAGGTTTATAATCCAAAACATCGAATTCTACTGGGTAATTTCCTTCTGAATTTTTTAAATAAAGATTCACACCCTCTGCATAAGATTTCAACATCTTTAAAGAAGCAGGATTCATTTCTTTTACAATTTCTTCGGATACTCTTTTTATTCCAACAGTTAAAAACATCTTATCAAACGGTATAGTTTCTTTGCCAAAAATTTCACTTAAGTTTCCTTCAGCTGCGCGTCTTATAAGATCCATTGTAAATATTCTATCCTGAGCGTGAACATAACCAAGAGCATATGCTGCATCTTCCGGGTTGGAAGCAAGAATATATGGTACAGCTGTACTATCTCTGTAAATTTTTACTTCAGAAGAAATATTATCTGCTTTTATTATTCCAGAATACTGAGGGAGAGAAGAACGGAGCATATGATAAAAAATAAATCCCGCTGCAATAAGCAATAATATAACAGATGAGAATACACCTATCGAATTTCTTAGCCACTTTGGCATTGATTTATAATCCAATAATTTAAAATGCTGGTTTCAGCACCATAAATATGACTGCAATATATGGAGCAAGTGTTGCAATAGTTCCCCACAAATTCCATTGCCTGGAAAGTTTTTCATACTCATCCCATTTAAATTTGTTTTCATCATTTGCCAGAGTAAACATTTTCTTCTGAAGTGGTACAACCTTTGCCATAAATGCTGCAGCTGATATAATAATCAGTATAAGGCTCCACATTATCCATGGAGTTTCAATCGGGTAGCCCCACGTCATTTGTGCCCCAAATCCAAATATTATAAGAAAAGTAACCGAGGGCATTGTAAAAATTCTGTCTGCCCTGATAATATTCTTCAAGGTATCTGCTATCTTTATTCTGTCTTTGCTTCTGTCAGCAGCTCCTTTCCAGAAAGGGGTTATTGTAATATTACCCAAGAAAATAATAACTGCAATTACGTGCAATAATTTCCAAATCAAATAGACCATAATAATTCCTCTAATAATTTAGCAAACTTGTTTAAATAAATTAGAAAATAAATAGAATAGTATTAAAGTAAGTATAGAAAATTTCAAATAAAAGATTAAAGAGAAGGAATATATTGACGAAAATTGCTTAAGAATTAATTCTTGTAATATCTAATTGCTTCTGGCAATTCGTTTTTTATATCTTCAATTCTTGTTTCATTTGAAGGATGGTCACTCAAAAATTCAGGTGGAGCATTCCCATTTTGTAATGAAGACATTCTCTGCCAGAAATCCAATGCTACATGAGGATCGTATCCGGCAATTGCCATGAAAATTAATCCCAGATGGTCGGCTTCGCTCTCCTGAGTTCGGCTAAATGGAAGCAAAATACCTACCTGTGCTCCTAAACCAAATGCAGCCATAAAAAGATTCTGTGTCAATGCAGGTTTGTCTTTTATTGCCTGGGAAAGAGCCATTCCACCAAGTTGAGTTAATAACCCCTGGCTCATTCTTTCGTTTCCGTGTTTTGCAACAGCATGTGCAATTTCGTGCCCTAATACAACAGCTAATCCCGCTTCAGACTTTGTAATTGGTAAGATGCCCGTGTAAACAACAACTTTTCCGCCTGGCATACACCACGCATTTACATCCTTACTTTCAATAACATGAAATTCCCACTTGTACCCATTAAGCTGTGAAGAGAGATTTTTTTCAGCAAAATATTTTTCCACGGCACCCGCTATTTTGTTTCCAACTTTATTTACTAGATTAATATCATTTCGGTTAGTACTTTCCTTGTTATCTTTCAAGAATTGATCATATTGACTAAAACTCATAGACAACATTTGATTGTCTGGGATAAGATCTAATTGTTTTCTACCTGTTATTGGAACCGTACTGCAAGAATTAAAAATTAATGTAAATAAAAAAATTACCACCAGTAATAAATGCTGCCTTTTCATAGCAAGTTCCTGATAAGATTAAATTATATATATAAAACTATTTTAATTGTTTTTATAAAATAATAAAATAAAAGAGATTAAGAAATACCTAATAAAGTTGCCTTAACTCATAATATTAAAAGACATTCAAAATCAGGAATTTTTAATTTAATCAACTCTTTTATAATTGAATTTTACCTCGTTTTCTTTTCCTTTGGCTTGAATGACGACATACATATTTATTTCATTGTCATTTATCTTTTCAATTGTGAATTCATCAAAATAATATTTATTGGGTTCTACTTTAACAAGAGGGAAATCTACAGTTACATTTTTATCCTCCCATCCTTTAAGATCAGAATGAAAATGTTTGATCTTCAACATTAATGAATTATTTTCTTCGGTAATAGTACAAAGTTCATAAAACTCAACTTTGTCTTTTACAATTAGTCTGAAAGAACACATCATTGAGCCGCCTGCGGGAGGAGACCAAATTTCTTCGGTGACTCCGCCAAAGGCTTCCCCTTTCCAGTGCCCGGTAAGCCACTTTATATTTTCAAGCGTAGCTTTTGGTGTATCTTTTCCTTCTTCTTTTGAAAATGTATTTTCAAATTTTTGAGTCTGTGAGAGTGAAACACCGGCAGAAAGCAAGAAAAATACAGCCAAATTTTTCAGCATTAAATAACCTCCAAATAATAATTAGTAAATAAGAGGGAAAAGAGGAATGATTTTAATTCTTTATGTTATAAAATTCCACTCTTTTTTATAAATTAGAAATAAGATATTAAGAAAGTTTGCAATAAATAACTTATTTGTCTTTTGTCATTTCCATATGATTATGACTGTCCATTTTGGGACTGAGATAAGGAATGCCGAGGTTTAAACCTCGAAAGATGAAAATCAAGGCGAATAAAATCGCAAAAGCAGGAGTAATTTTTCTTAATTTTTGCCTGAATTCCAGGTTAATAAACTTTCCAAAAACTGAAATTGCAAACATAGCAGGAAAAGTGCCAAGCCCAAAAAATGCCATAATCAACATTCCTGAAACCGGGTTTCCGCTTGCAATTGCTCCTGCAAGTCCCATATAAACAAATCCGCATGGTAAAAACCCGTTTAAAATTCCTATTACTAATAATGAAGAAATTGAATTTTGTTTAAAGAGTTTTCCAATAGATGTTTTTAAAGGAGAAATAAATTTTTGAACAGGATTAAGATTTGCAATAGAACTCTTAATCTTCCCCGGAAGGAAAATATAAGAGACAATTAATACGCCTAAAAATATAGAAAGAATTTGTTGAGAGCCCCAGATAGAGATACTTTTTCCTAACAATCCAAATACGAGCCCCATGATTGAATAGGAAATAATTCTTCCGATGTTGTAAAAAATTCTTCCAAAGAAAAATAACATATTATTTGAATTTGGAACAGGGAGAGCGAGCGCAATAGGACCGCACATTCCAACACAGTGAAAACTTCCCAAAAAGCCAATAGATAATGCAGCTATTAATTCCATATTAATTAAGCATTAAAGTTTTTTCGGTATAATAATCAATTTTATTAACTGTCCAGTTTATCTGCAGTTTCCAGAGTCCCCTGTCGAGTTTGCTAACATCAAGCGATTGCCTAAAATTTACATCAACAGTAATTGGTAATTTAAAATCTTTATGAAAGTTTGATGGTCTGTAAAAATAAAGATCGCCGGTTACAAGTGAATCTTTTGGAAAAAAGACGAGCAATACACTTCCTGTATATTCAACATTAAGGTCCTGGTTCAACAGGCTGGTTCTTATTTCTTTATCAATCTGTTGCTGGTATTTAATTTCTTTTTCATAATACTTATCTGTAACGAGATCAACTTCCCTGTTCATCATAGATGCAACTATAGCTATAATAATTCCCATAAAAATTATTATAGAAAATAAAATCCCCCAGCCCCAGTTCCATTTATTTTTCATCTGCTTCCTCATGTTCGTCTTTATCGTGACTTTCAACAGGGCCTAAAAAGGACGTGCGTATATTGTCGAGTAATTTTCCGTTTGAATAAAACCCGATAGTAATTGGTGTGTTCATTTTTTCAATTTCTGATTTAGGAATTACAACAAGAATTTTCCCATCGTAAATTTCCTGGGGTTTTAGGTCCATCTCCTGCCCAACCAGTTTTAGTTCCCCTTTAATATTTTCAAGCCTTAATTCAATTGGCAGATCTTTAAAAGTTTTATTTACAATACTGACATCATAAATATTACTTACTTTATCTCCCGCCTGTTCCTGGAAAAGTAAGCCGGGTGTTCTTAAAATATTTATGCTGAAATCAGTTCTTGTAGCCAGCAGGTAACTTTGGAGCGAAAGTAACAGCACAAGTACTATTGAGTAACCAATCATTCTAGGAGTAAAACGGAATTTTCTTTTTGTCGTTTTGGTTTTTTCAATTCCATTTTGAGATTCGTACCTGATTAATCCTCTCGGTCTGTCAACTTTATCCATAACATAATTGCAGGCATCAATGCAGGCGGTACAATTTACACATTCAAGCTGAACACCGTCTCGAATATCAATTCCGGTAGGACAAACATCCACACAAAGGTGGCAATCAACACAATCACCTTTTTGATTTTCGGTTTCATTCTTTTTTATTTTGCCTCTAGGTTCGCCCCTTACGTGATCGTAAGAAATTACTATTGAATCCTGATCCAGCATAACGCCCTGAAGTCTGCCGTAAGGGCAAACCAAAGTACAAGCCTGTTCGCGGAAATATGAAAAAACCCAGTAAAAAACGCCTGAAAACGCAAGGATTGCAATTAATCCCTGGATATGTTCCGAGGGTGGATCGGTAATAATTATAATTAATTTGTCCATGCCGATTATATAAGCAAGAAAGAAATTTGAAATAATAAAAGAAATAGCAAAAAATATTACCTGTTTAGAAACTTTCTTGAATATTTTTTTTGAATCCCAGGGAGCTTTGTTTAAAAGAATCTGTTGCCTGAAATCACCTTCAATCCAGTATTCAATTTTCCTGAAAACCATTTCCATAAAGATTGTCTGCGGACAAACCCATCCACAAAATACCCTTCCGAAAATTACAGTAAAAAGAAAAATAAAAACGATAAATGTGATCATCGCCAGACCGAAAAGGAAAAAATCGTGGGGACCAAAAGGAACGCCAAGAATTATAAAATTCCTGTTAAGCACATCAAAAAGGACAAATGGACGACCATTAATTTTTATAAACGGCGTACCAAATAAAATTGCAAGCAATATTATGCTAACAATTGTTCTTGCGTTGTAAAACTTTCCGAAAGGCTTTTTCGGATAAATCCAGTTTCTTTTTCCTTCTTTACTTACAATTGATAAAGAATCGCGAAAAGATTCTTTGTTCTCTGTTTTGTTTTCCATAAAAATCTTAAACTTTATATTTTATACGTATAGACACGTGATCGCGTGTCTCTACAGAATATAATTATTTCGTTTCAGTCGTATCCTTCGGCGGTATATATTTATCACCTTCAGGAGGTTTTGGGTTTGCAGGCTTTGAACCCTGTAAAGACATTACATAACTAGCGACTTCCTGAATTTTTTTAGGGGTAAGCTGTGTTTGCCAGCTTATCATTCCTTTTGCAGGAACACCATACTTTATAGTTGAAAATATATTTTTAATTCCTCCACCGTGAATCCAGTATTCATCAGTTAAGTTAGGTCCAACGACACCACCGGCATCAGGTCCATGACAAGGTACACAATTTGTCTTGAAAATATTTTGCCCTGAATTTAATGAACCTATATCAGTTAATTGTGTTACATTGTTTTCATTGACAAATGTACCCGAGCTCATTAATGCCGCCTTTTGAATTTCTGCAGCCTGCATTTCTGCCTGGTATTCCTGGTATTGAAGTTTACCTGTTTTAAATACATGATAATCGAGCAAATAATAGATTGCAAAAATTACTGTAGCGTAAAAAAGAATATTGAACCATGGCGGAATCCTGTTATCAAGTTCTTTAATTCCGTCATAATCATCTTCAAGTAAAATTTCGTCTTCCTGTTCAACCGGGACTGCACCAACAAATTTATCTTTTGCTTTTCTAAAAAAATCTGCTACTTGCTTCGAAGGATCTTCCCTGTCTCCCATTCCAAATAATAAAAGGAAAACAAAAGCAATAAAAGTGAGAAGAAATCCAACCAGCAGCATTGTTTGAATATATTCAGTTGAAATTCCTTCATTTGTTGTTGTTTGAGCATTCAAAAAGGAAAATGATGATGCAAAAAATACAACAACAATTGTGAGAATTAATCGAAATATATTTTTATTATTTTTAATCTTCATTTGCATCACCTGAAAAATTTATTTTTGAATTTTCATCTGATTCTAGAGGCAGAATGCTCATTTTTTTTAAATGATTTTTATCTGCCTTAACTATCCAAATTAGCATTACCACAAAAAATATAAAAAATACAAGCAGAGATATAAGCGGGTAAATGCCAATTCCTTCTATAGATTGAAGATAGTGATTAAACATTTTCTCCTCCTTATTTCTGTGCTTGTTGATTATTAACTTTAATGTCAGTACCAAGCCTTTGCAAGTATGCGATCAAAGCAATTATTTCTTTATTTCTTTCTGCGGGTGCACCTGCTTTATTCAGATCCTGTGTAATCACATCAGCCTGTTTTACAAGATCTTCATTTGCAATGTTTTCATATCCGGCTTGATATGGAACCCCAAGACTCATCATAGCTTTAATTTTTGCTGCTGTAGTGGTTGTGTCCAGGTTCTGCGTTAGCAGCCAGGGGAATGAAGGCATAATAGATCCCGGTGACATTGATGATGGATTTTCCATATGCAAGTAATGCCACAGGTTAGGATATTTTCCGCCCTCCCTGTGCAGATCTGGTCCTGTTCTTTTTGAACCCCAAAGGAATGGATGATCGTAAACATATTCACCCGCTTTTGAATATTCGCCATACCTTTCAGTTTCAGATCTGAACGGACGAATTAACTGGGAGTGACAACCAACGCATCCTTCCCGAATGTAAATGTCTCTTCCCTGAAGTTCAAGAGGTGTGTAAGGTTGCACACTTGCAATAGTTGGTATATTTGATTTAACCATAAATGTTGGGATAAATTCTACCAGTCCACCAATTAGAACAACAACTGTTGAAAGTAAAAGAAATTGAACCGGTTTTCCTTCAAGCCATTTATGTCTTTTTCCTTTAACAAATTTTTCAGTGGATTTAACTAATGCCGGAGCTTCAGCTTCTTCATTATCTACAAAGGTTCCCTGTTTTGCTGTTTTTAACAGGTTATAGATCATTATAAAAACACCTGTTAGATAAAGAGCACCGCCGGTTGCTCTTACCATGTACATTGGAATAATCTGTAATGTTGTTTCAAGAAAGTTAGGATACTGCAAGGTTCCAACATCAGTAAACTGCTTCCACATTAATGACTGCGTAATTCCGGACCAGTACATTGAAGAAGCATAAAAAACTATTCCAAGTGTACCTAACCAGAAATGAAGATTAGCAAGTTTCTTTGAGAATAATTCAGTCTTCCATAATTTAGGAATTAACCAGTAGAGCATTCCAAAAGTTAAAAATCCGTTCCATCCAAGCGCTCCAATATGAACGTGAGCAATTATCCAGTCAGTAAAATGCGCAAATGCATTTACATTCTTTAATGAAAGCATGGGGCCTTCAAAAGTCGCCATTCCATAAGCAGTAACAGCAACTACCATAAATTTCAAAATCGGATCCTGCCTTACTTTATCCCAGGCGCCTCTTAAAGTTAAAAGTCCGTTTATCATTCCACCCCAGGAAGGAGCAATCAGCATTATTGAAAAAACTGTTCCAAGAGATTGCGCCCAATCAGGTAAAGCGGAATAAAGCAAATGATGAGGACCCGCCCAGATGTATATAAATATTAGCGCCCAAAAATGAACTATCGAAAGTTTGTATGAATAAATAGGACGATTTGCTGCCTTTGGCAGATAATAATACATCAATCCCAAATATGGAGTTGTTAAAAAGAAAGCTACTGCATTGTGACCGTACCACCATTGTACCAATGCGTCCTGAACACCTGCGTAAATCGGGTAGCTTTTCCAGAATGTTACAGGTATTTCAATTGAATTTACAATATGCAGAATAGCGACAGTAACCCATGTAGCAATATAAAACCAGATTGCTACATAAAGATGTTTCTCTCTTCTTTTAAAAATAGTACCGAACATATTGATTCCGAAAGCAACCCAGATCAAAGTAATTGCAATATCAATGGGCCATTCAAGTTCTGCATATTCTTTGCTTGTTGTAATTCCGAGCGCAAGAGTAACTGCAGCGGCAACAATTATTAATTGCCAGCCCCAGAAGTGTATCTTGCTTAGTAGATCACTGTACATTCTCGCTTTGCAAAGTCTTTGCAACGAATGATAAACTCCCATAAAAATTGCATTACCAACAAATGCAAAAATCACGGCATTAGTATGAATAGGTCTGATTCTTCCAAAAGTTGTATACTGCAAATTGAAATTGAGTGACGGAGCGAACAATTGTGATGCAACGAGAAGACCGACAAGCATTCCAACCACACCCCAAATTATAGTTGCGATTCCGAACTGCTTTACGATCTTATTGTCGTAACTAAACCTTTCTAACTCCATAGAGTTTCTCCTTAATTATAGAATCGATTTATTTTTCTTTTTCTGAATCTTTGTTTTCGTTATCAAATAACATTCTTACAGAAGGTGTATAAGTATCATTATACTGCCCACTCTTTACTGCCCATAGAAATGCAATTAAGAATCCAAGTGCAACTAAAAGACTTACTGCAATTAATACAACGATAACTGACATTACAATCCTTTCCTTTTAGCCATATAATTTGTTGATAGAGTTGCAAAAGTAACCACCGAGATAGAACTTAGCGGCATTAATATAGCAGCAACAATTGGCGATAGCATACCTTCAATTGCAAAACTAAGTCCCACTAAATTATATAAAAATGATATAACGAAACTTAAATAAATTATTTTAATACTGATATTTGAAAATTCAATAAATTTTGGAATTTTATTAAAACCTGATGCATCTAATATTCCGTCACATGCAGGCGAAAAATAGCTCACATTTTCTGTCAAAGCTATTCCCACTTCACTTTGAGCAAGTGCACCTGCATCGTTTAATCCATCCCCAAACATCAAAACTTTTTTATTTGTTCTCTGTAAAGATTTTATGTAAGCCAGTTTTTCAGAAGGTGATTGCCGGAAACGAATATCAGCATGTTTTCCCATTATCTTATTTAGGTTTTCCTTTTCACTTTCATTATCACCAGACAATATTGACAAATTAAATTTTGAGCCTAAATATTCTACAATATTTCCAAATCCGCTTCTGTAGGAATTTGATATATTAAAATATCCTAAAATCTGGTTATTAATTGAAAGATAAACTTGTGAACTAATATCATTAGATTCATCGCTGTCAGTTCTGTTATCGTCCACAAAATCTTCTTTTACAAAATTTAAAGAACCAATTTTTACAAAATTACCCAGCACATTTCCTTCGAGCCCTTTGCCAGCGTGTTCAATTAAATCATCCACTTCATAGGTTTTTCCCACTTGCAAATAATTACAAATAGCATTACTTAATGGATGAGTTGATACTGAAACCAGTGACTTAATAATTTCTTTCTGGAATGGGTTTAATTCAGGTCCGATAAAATCGATCTTTGCTTCGCCCGGTTTAGTTATCGTGCCTGTTTTATCAAAAACAACTGAACTTATTTTCGATATCTTCTCAATTACACCGGTATTTTTAATATAAAATTTATTCCTTCCTAAAATTCTCATTGAATTGCCAAGAGTGAACGGAATTGAAAGTGCCAATGCACAGGGACAAGCAACAATCAGGACTGCTGTAAGCACATTTAAAGCTTTGCCTGTATCAAACTGCATCCAGTAGAGTGAAGCAGCAAATGCAATTAATAAAATTGCAAATGTAAAATACTTACTAACTTTATTCGAAAATTCGGAAAAATAGCTTTCGGTCTTCTTCTTAAATGTATCATTGTTCCATAGTTGTGTCAGGTAACTTTGAGAAACTTCTTTTACAACTTCAAGCTCAATTACATTATCGAGTTGCCTTCCTCCAGCATAAATTAACTCACCCAAAACTTTCTGCACAGGTTTAGATTCACCTGTCACAAAGCTGTAATCAATATTTCCGTTTCCTTTAAACAAAATAGCATCCGCCGGAATTATTTCGCTTTTTCTAATAATTATTCTGTCTCCCATTTTTAAATTTGAAACAGGCACAGCTTTTTCAGTTTCATTTACTTTTACGTGAACTGCCAGAGGGAAATAAGATTTGTAGCTTCTTTCAAAATTTAAAAATTCATAAGTTTTTTCCTGGAATAATTTTCCGATCAATAAAAAGAATACAAGACCGGTAAGTGAGTCAAAATAACCCGCGCCTGAATTTGTCAATACTTCAAATGAACTTCTAGTAAAAAGGATAATAATACCAACGGCTATTGGAACATCTATATTCACAATTTTCTTTTTTAATCCCTTAAAAGCGGAAGTAAAATATCCAGAAGCAGAATAAAAAAATACCGGTATTGCCAGTACCAGGTTTAGGTATCCAAACAATTTTTGATAATAAACATCTGCAATATTTATCCCCAGGTATTCAGGAAAACTTAAGAGCATTATGTTCCCAAAACAAAACGCAGCAATACCTATTTTATAAAAGAGAGTTTTGTTTATTTGTCGTTTGGGTTTGTCTAGGCTGTCTAATTGAATATTCGGTTCATATCCTATAGAAGCAAGTAATTCGACAACTTCTTTTAGTGAAATTTTATTGTGTGAAAACTTCACTTCAAGATTTTTCTTCAGGAAATCAACATTTGAATTCGAAATGCCCGGATTCAATTTGAATAAATTTTCAAGCAGCCAGATACAGGAGCTGCAATGCATCTGGGGTATATAAAAATTTATTATGACTATTTCTTCATTTTTAAAGTCTACAAGCTTAGAAATTACTTCATCATCATCAAGAAAATCAAATCTTTTTGAATGTACTCCTTTAAAAGATACACCGGGCATATCCATTATCGTGTAATAATTACTAAGATTATTTTCATTTAGCAATTCATAAACTGTCTTGCATCCGTTACAGCAAAAATATTTTTCATCAAGCCGGTAACTATTTTCTGTGCAGTCTTCACCACAGTGGAAACACTTTTTATTTTTTATGTCGGGATTTTGAATTGACATCTAAAACTTTAATTATTTTGAAAGACTTAGGCTTCTTGAAACTGAAAAGTATCCTCACTTTTACATAATTTATGCCAGTTTTTTGTCATTTTATCGGTTGGAATTAGGCAGGATTTAATTAAAAATTTTTGCATCAATCTCCTTAATTTCCCTAAAAAGAAAATGTAAATAAATCATTTCTTAGATGAGAGAAAATACTAAGTTCAGTGGATTAATCAAAAAAATACCCCGATATTGTCGGGGTATTTTAGTGTAGTCCTATCTATTTACTATTTAAGGCTTTGCCTCACCGGAATTAAGCGGGTCCGGTTTTTTCTTAGTTCCCTTCCTAACTAACAAAGCAATAAGCAAAATAACGAACAAACCAATAACAGGGTATAACCAGTTTACGCTTCCGGGGTATGCAACATCTTTCCATTTAGCTATATATGCTTCAACAGTATCTTTTTGAGCTTCGGTCATCATATTATTATCTATCAGATAGGGAACCCAGTTTGGCTTTATATTTCCAAACCATGCTGAATCTGCAAAAGTTTTATAATCATCAGCGGATGTATTTTCTTTTACTTCAGCATTCTTTATTTCATCAAGAGTATAATTTTTTAATACATTTGTAAATTCTTTACCGCTTGAAAAGTTTTTAAGATTTATACCATGATTTGAAAAATCTTCATTAATTGAATTCCAGGCTTCCATATAAATAGCAGAATGCCAGTCATCAAAAGCACTATCGATCTTTTGTGCATTTTTTAAATCTTTCCCTTTTTCAGCATAAATTTCTTTCAGCTTTGGTCCAAAACTATCCCAGGTTTTTTTAAATTGATATTGCTTTTCCTTAATTGAATCAATGTCATCAGGTTTTAAGGAAGTAATCTTTAAAAAATTGATATTTTCATTTATGGCATTTTGAACATTATTAAAAATATCTTTTTTCTGCGCTTGTGAATATACATTCTGTTTCTCCTGATTAGTCAAGGCTCCTTTATTCCTGAAATCGGGTGGCATAAGACTATCAATCATATCCATTACCAGTTCATCTCTTTTACGCAGTGATGATCTTAAAGCATTAATTGTTTTACGCAACTGGGATATTTTATTTTTATCTATTTTACTTTGCTCAGTAAGGTCACGAACCTGTATAAGTAAATCGCTGTTCTTTTTATTTAAGTCATCAATTTGCTGATTTAATTCGGATACTCGAGTTTCCAGTGTAGTGATATGTGCAAAGTCACCTGTTCTTATTGAATATTCCTTCCTTAATTTTGTAATTGATGAATTAAAATCGTCCGGGTAAAGGCTTTTATCCAGCAGATCTTTATTTGGTGAATAAGAATTTACAAGTTCATCTATTTGCTTTTCAATCAAGCTTAATTGTGCAAGAGAATCCGCATCTTTAATTCCATTCTCAATCTGCATATACTTTGTTTTAAAACTCTGAACTACTTTATAATCTTTTTGTTGAGCGGATGAAAAATTGCTGTAAAGAACTATCATTAAAACTACACTGAATATTTTTTTTAGATTTTTCATTTTTCATCTTCCTCCTTTTTCCCTTCGTTGCTTAAATAAAGTTTTTTATTATTATCATAGTTCAACTCGATGTAAGGAGGCCTGAGATTAAATGCCGGGTTTGAAACTCCGACAGAATCGGACAGATTAATTTTATTAGAAAGGGTTAAAGAGCTTTCACCTGGCTGAAATATGTAAATGTTCCTAAAATTATCAGCCACCATAAAATAATATCCTTTTGTATTTCTAATTACTCTTAGTTCCTTTCCCTGGTAACCCAGCGAATCACCTGTCTCATTATAGAAAAGCTCTTTGGTATTAAATGACAAATTATACCTTTTTTCCTGTACAAAGCCGTTTTTATCAACTTTTAAAACAGTCTCTACGGGCCAGGAAAAATCTGCCGGTTTTAAAACCAGGTTTGAGCATCCGGTAATTACAGTCAATAGAATGGTGGTTACCAGAGTTGTTAATTTTTTCATGATTACGCCCTCAGATTATTATTTAATCCTGATTATTATTTTTGTTATAAAGGTAATTATGATTTAATAAATTGAGTGACAATAGCAGTTATTGTGATTTTTGTAAAGAATAGTGCTACATTTAATAGTAGTAAAAATGAATTGTACGGCGATAAGGCATTTAATAAATAAGAAAAATTTAATCTCTGGAGAGATATTATGAGTAAAGACAGAAACTTATCACCAGGTGAAAGCCGCAGGAGTTTTCTTAAAAAAACTTTGGTTAGTAGTGTAGCAGCCACCGTGCTTCCCTCAGTTGCGTTTGCCGATAAGGATTCCAATATGTTGTTCAGCAAAGCTGACATTAAACCTGGTGAATTTGATGAAATCACAATTAATGAATTAGCAAAAGGGATAAGATCAGGCAAATACACTGCCCGATCTATCACTGAAAAATATATTAAACGCATTAAAGAAATTGACAAATCAGGCCCGTCAATTAATAGTATAATAGAATTAAATCCTGATGCATTGAAAATTGCAGATATACTTGATGTAGAATTTCAAGAAAAGGGACCTCGCAGCCTGATGCACGGAATCCCTGTTCTAATAAAAGATAATATAGATACAGCAGACCGGATGCAAACTACTGCTGGTTCCATTGCATTGCTTGGATCTAAACCGCAAAAAGATTCATTTATTGTAAATCAACTCCGCGAAGCCGGGGCAATAATTTTGGGCAAAACTAATTTAAGTGAATGGGCAAATTTCCGTTCAAATTTTTCAACTAGTGGTTGGAGTGCACGTGGAGGTCTGACAAAAAACCCTTATGCTCTTGATAGAAGTACTTCTGGTTCAAGCTCCGGTTCAGGAGCCGGGGTTTCTGCAAATCTCTGCGCAGTTGCAGTTGGAACTGAAACTGATGGTTCAGTTGTTAGTCCATCATCAATTAATGGTATAGTAGGAATAAAACCTACTATTGGTTTATTAAGTCGCGCAGGAATTATTCCCATCTCCCATTCCCAGGATACTGCCGGACCGATGGCTAGAACCGTAAAGGATGCTGCAATTCTGCTTGGAGCTATGACTGGTGTTGACCAGGAGGATGAAGTAACA
>Ga0209919_1000116_pt1 | contig 40534 bp, 41 predicted proteins | sample SalPon2A_C_D2_MG_FD_185721 | JGI IMG/M metagenome (GOLD analysis project Ga0209919, IMG submission 185721) | Soil microbial communities from South San Francisco under conditions of wetland restoration - Salt Pond MetaG R2A_C_D2_MG (SPAdes)... | ecosystem: Environmental > Terrestrial > Soil >... | reverse complement strand
ACTTGCGAGGCAGGCAACCGCACGCCCCTCTCTGCCTAGCGGAGAGGGGCAGCCCGGCGCGAGCCGGGCGGGGTGAGGTGCCGGGCGGGCGCTGGGCCTGCGAGCCTCCGATGGGGTGGGGCGCGCGGCTGTGCGTCCGCCCGACGGCCTGGGCAATCCGGAGGCCCAGACCCACGCACGAAACCCCACCCCGTCCCGCTGACGCGGGCCACCCCCCTTCGACCGGCTCAGGACAAGCTCCCCGTGCACGGGGAGGGGAAGGTGCCCCCGGGCAGCGGGGAGGGGTGCCGTCCCCATTTGTCCGAACTCTCCCGCTGCATCTGGTAACCCTCCGCAGTACAATAGCCCCACGCGCGAAGCCTTGATGGACGCGGCTGCGCGCGATTCCCACGGAAATTGCGAAACGAACCCAAACGGGGAGCGCGAGGGGCGCCAGTCCCTCGCCCGCCGTTGCTTTTGTCACGGGAGAGCCATGGCCACGGACAAGCAGATCGAAGCCAACCGGAAGAATGCGAAGAAGAGCACGGGGCCGCGCACGGAGGAGGGCAAGGCGAAGGCCGCGCAGAACGCGCGCAAGCACGGACTGACCTCGCGGCGGATGGTGCTGGCGGACGAGGACGCGGCGGAGTTCGAGCAGTTGCGGAGGAACCTGCACGCGGAGCTGTGCCCGGAGACGCAGTTGGAGACCCTGATCGTGAACCGCATTGCCGCCGTGCAGTGGCGGCTGGCGCGCGTGCCCGCACTGGAGGCGGAGCTGATGGACCGCCTGCGCTACGACATGCTGACGGAGGACCAGGGGCTGGGCGGGGCGTGGTCGCTGGATTCCGGCCCCTACGGCGGGGCGCTGGCGCGACTGGCCCGCTACGAGACCACGCTGGAGCGCAACGCGGCGCGGCTGCTGGCGGAGCTGCGGCGCTCGCAGGCCCACCGGCGGCAGCAGGAGCGCGCGGAGCTGGCGCAACTGGCCGCAGAGCGCGAACGCGCCGCCCGCGAGCGGGACCTGCGCGACCTGCACGCATCGCGCGGGCAGGCCACCGGCTGGCCGGGGGACGGCGCAGGGGCAGCGCCGCCTGCGCTGCGAAACGAAGCCGATCCGCCCGCGCCGGAGGCCGCAGCAGGGGCGGCCTGGGAGGCCGGGGAAGGCGCCGGGGCGGCGGCCGGTCCGGCCGCGGGCCCAGCCGCCGGCATCGCCAACTGAGCGCGGGGCGCGCATGGGCTGGACAGCGCGGCGCATTCCTGCTTACCTCGCGGGAGGCACCGCCCGTGGCGGGCGGGCTCACCCCTTGCCGCAAGGTGGCGCATGTCGCAACTGAAGTCGCTGATCCGCACCATCCCCGACTTTCCGCAGCCGGGCATCCAGTTCCGCGATCTGACCACGCTGTTCCTCCATGCCGATGGCTTCCGGCAGTCCGTGAAGGAGATGGCGGACGCCTGGCGGGGCGAGGGCATCGAGATGGTCGTGGGGGTGGAGTCCCGCGGGTTCATCGTGGCCGCGCCGGTGGCGCTGGAGCTGGGCGTGGGCTTCGTGCCCATCCGCAAGCCCGGCAAGCTGCCCGGCGAGACCTTCGGCGTGGAGTACACGCTGGAGTACGGCGAGGATCGGCTGGAGATCCACATGGACGCGCTGGGCATGGGCACCCGCGTGCTGCTGGTGGACGACCTGCTGGCCACCGGCGGCACGATGGAGGCCGCGTGCCGGCTGGTGGAGCGCATCGGGTGCCAGGTCGCCGGCTGCGCCTTCGTGGTGGAGCTGCCCGATCTGCGCGGGCGCGACCGCCTGGGCGGCTACAAGCTCACGCGGCTGGTGGAGTTCGAGGGAGACTAGCGGTGGCCATCAACCTGCGCCCCCACTCCGAGGCCGCGCCGCTCTGGCTGGAGGAGGCGGAGTACGAGCGCCTCGTGCGCCGCACCGAGGGCGGCTGGAGCACCTGCGCCGACGAGACGGAGTGGCTGGCCAAGCTGCACTATTTGCGGGCGGGCCGGCAAGCCGGTAAGTTGGACGAGGCCCAGTTCGAGGAGCGCGAGACCCGCCTGGTGCAGGCTTGGCTGCGCCGCCGCGCCTAGCACGGCTCCCTCGCGCCCTGCCCCCACCCCCTCACCCCTTGCCGCCCAAGAGCGCCCCATGGCCAAGGAAGACCGCAAGGACAAGTCGCTGCAGGAGATCGCCGATATCGTCGGCATCGGCTGCTTCGATACCCACCTGTTCATCTGCACGGGCCCCGACTGCTGCACGCCCGAGGAGGGTATGGCGGCGTGGCGGGCCGTCAAGCGCACGGTGAAGGACCTCAACCCCGACCTCCGCCAGGCCAAGCTCTACCGCACCAAGGTGGGCTGCCTGCGCATCTGCAAGGGCGGCCCCATCGCCGTGGCCTACCCCCAGGGCAAGTGGTTCCACAGCGTGACGGAGGAGACCGCCCCGGGCATCGTGGAGTACCTCCAGTCCGGCGCCCAGGGCCCGCACCCGCTCGAGTTCGCCGCGCACCCCCTCACCGGGCAGCCCCTGCGCGACGAGGACGCCGCCGACTAGCCCGGCCGCGGGCACTGCCCGACGCGCGAGGGCCAGCCGCCCCGCCGCGAGGCGGGGCAGGCGCCGCGTTGGCGCGGGGCGCTCAGGGCTTGGCCATCACCTTCTGCACCTGCGTGCCCAGCTTGGCCACGCTCACTTCCACCGTGTCGCCGATCTTGAGGAAGGCGTTGGGGTCCTTCATCCCCTGCGCCACGCCGGAGGGCGTGCCCGTGGTGACCACGTCGCCCGGCTCCAGCGTGAAGAACTGGCTGCAGTACCAGATGATGTGCGGCAGGTTGAAGATGAAGTCGTTGGTGTTGCTCTGCTGGCGCACCTGCCCGTTGACCTTGAGGGAGACCTCCAGGTCGTGCGGATTGCCCACCTCGTCCGGGGTCACCAGCCAGGGGCCCAGCGGGCCAAAGCTGTCGTGGCTCTTGCCGCGCACCCACTGCGTGCCGCGGAACTGGAAGTCGCGCTCGCTCACGTCGTTGCAGACCATATAGCCGGCCACGTGCTGCAGCGCCTCGTCCTCCGAAGCCAGGTCGGCCACGCGGTCTTTCACAACGAAGGCCAGCTCCACCTCGTAGTCCAGCCGCGTGCTGGTCTTGGGCACCAGGATGCCGTCGTTGGGCCCGCAGATGCACGACGTGTACTTGGTGAACACCTCGGGCTCCTTGGGGATCTGGGCCCCCACCTCCGCCGCGTGCTTGCGGTAGTTGAGCCCGATGGCCACGAACTTGTTCGGCCGCGCCACGGGCGAGCCCAGGCGCGCGTTGGGGTCGGCGACGGGCGTGTCCTTGCGGGCCGCCACCAGTTCCGCCACCCGGGCCATGCCGCCGGAGGCGAAGAACTCCGGCGTGTAGTCGTGGATGTGCAGCGAAAGGTCCAGGCGGGTGCCGTCATTGAGCTGCACGCCCGGTTTCTCGCGGCCGGGGGTGCCGAATCGGATCAGTTTCATCGTCAGCCTGTCAAAGTGGATCTCGAAGGATTCGCATGGCCGCGCCTGCTCGCCCCGGGCGAGCGGGGCGCATGCACGGCTTATCCTTTTACCGCGTTGGCCCGCCGGTGCAAACCTCACTGGCTGTCAGGACCTCATACCATGTGCTGAAGCCAAGCCCGGTGCTACAATAGCCCGCGCGTGTCGCGGCGTCGCACAGCCACTGCCGCGGGACGCACTACACTCGCACATCCCCGAAGGAGCCGCGATGTTCATAGACTACTTGACGTTGATGCTGATCAACATGGTCGCGGGGCTGGTCCTGCTGGCGGCCTGGATCTTCCTGGACGTGGGAACGCCGGGCGAGCGCCGCTGGGTGCCCGGCATGCTGATGGCGGGATTCCTGGCTCTCGCCACGGGCCTGCACATGATCTTCACGTGGCCGCTGGTGGGCTCTTACAACATCCTCTACGGTGAGATGTCCGTGTTCTACGGCATCCTGCTGGTGGGGGTGGGATTCACCGTGATGATGGGACTCGATCTGCTGCCGGTGGCGATCTATGCCGAGTTCGTGGGCCTCGCTGCCGTCCTGATCGGCATCCAGGTGCTAAAGCTGGACCTGACCCAGCATCCGACCATCTCGGGTGTGGGCTTCATCTGGATGGGCTTGGTCGGCCTGGGCGCCGTGCCCATGCTGCGCATGCGCAGCGTGCCCGCCTTCCGCATCTTCGGGGCGGCGGGCCTGCTCATCGCGGCCGTGATCTGGGGTGTCACGGGCTACATGGCCTACTGGGGCCACGTGAAGCCCTTCGCCAAGTGGAAGCCCGTCCACATGCAGTACGAGATGCAGATGAACAACCCGCAGTAGACTCGCCAATCCGCGGCCGGCGCCGGCCCCGCGCGGCTCAGCCGTCCAACACGGCTTCCAGCGCGGCGGCCACGCCGTCGTGGTCCTGGTCCGCCGTATCACGGCGGGCCACTGCCTGCACGGCCGGGACGGCGTTGCCCATGGCGATGCCCAGCCCGGCGGCACTCACCATTTCCACATCGTTGGCCTCGTCGCCGATGGCGATGACCTGCTCCGGGTGCCCCGCCGCCTCGGGAAACAGGCCCAGGAAGGCCTGCCATTTGGAGGTGCCCGGGGCGAAGAACTCCGTGATGCGGCCGGGCTCCTGGTCCAACACAAGCACCATGGTGTGGCAGCGCAGACGCCCGCTGAAACGCTCCAGCAGCCGGGACGATGCGGCTTCGAATGCCGCGTCGCGGCCCAGCGCGGCCACCTCCACCACGCGGGGAATCTCGGCCGTTGACAGCGCTGGCTCCAGTTGCCGGAACTGGCGGTTGCGGCCCAGGTAGGCGTCGAAGTGCGCGCCTCCGCTCTCGCTGTCCACGTGAAACAGGGGCGGCTCGGGATGCCGGTGCGAGAACACGATCGGCGCCAATCCGTCCGTGTGCAGTGCCCCCACGACCGCGCGCCAGTCCTCCGGCGGCAGGTAGGCCGTGTAGCGCACTTCGTTCCCGCCCGGGGTCAGGCCCACCGCCCCGCCGTTGGTGATCATGTGGAAGGGCGGCAGGCCCAAACCAGCCGTCACGCGTCGCAGGGAGTTGTACGTGCGGCCCGTGGCCAGCACCAACGCGATGCCCGCCTCCGCGGCGCGGTGCAGCGCGACCAGCGTGCGCGGCGACACCCGACCACTGCGGTCCAACAACGTGCCGTCCACGTCCACCAGCAGATAGCGATACTGCCCAGGCTGCTCCATGCCCACCTCGGTGCCCCCGTTGTCCGTGCGCCCCTTCCTTCCGCTGCCCCGGATAGCAGCCGGTCCCGGTGGCGTCAACCGCTGCCGGCGCAACATTGCGCAACTTCGTCGTTTAAGTAAGTGTAGGCGGCGGTTGCCTGCCAGGGCCGCCGCAACTCATCCCAGCGGGGGACGCATGGGTGATACGCAAGACTGGGGAGCCTGTCAAAGCGTGGGCGTGCCGGAGTGTGATGCCGACCACGCCGATCTGCTGGCGCTCGCCCGGGCGCTGCGCAGTGCCTTGAACGACCATGCGCCGGCCACCGAAGTGCAGGCGCTGCTGGACGATCTGCTGGAGCAGACGCTAGGGCACTTCGAGCGCGAAGAGCGCATGCTCGCCAACGAGGGTTATCCGGAGCTGGCCCGGCACATCTCCTCTCACAACCGGCTGCTGCGGGCGATGCTGCACTTCAAGGAGGACGTGCGCTACGCCCGCTATCGCTCGGATGTCGCCGTCAAGTTCATCCACGCCTGGGTGGTGGAACATGTACGCGTCGAGGATGCCCGCTATGGCGCGTTCCTGCGCGAGCGACGCGCCGAGCAGGCAACGGAATCGCCATCGGCCCTCTCGCCCCGAGCCTGACCTGCATCAAGGACGCGATCCCGCACAGCGTGTGTAATGGCAGCGAGGGGGGCCCGCGTGGCAGCCCGCCGCTGCCACCTCACGCGGATAAGGGAGGGCGCATGTCCTTGCCATTGCGCTGGCAATTCGCCTACAGCGTGGGCGTGCACACGTTCGACGAGGCACATCGCGTGCTCATCGAGCGTGCCGATGCATTGATCGCGGCGGTGAAGGGGCCGAATCCCGCATCGCGGGCACGCGACATAGCCGACGACCTGGTGGAGTGCGCGGTGGAGCACTTCGAGGAGGAAGAGCGCGTGCTGCGCGAACTGGACTGGCCCGGCCTGCCGGAGCACGAGCAGGCGCACAGCCTGCTCTTGCGCACGCTGCTCAAGTTCAAGGCGGACCTGCGCTATGGCCGCCTCAGCGCCGAGGAGGCCGCGGCCTTCATCACAGACTGGGTGCTGGCGCACATTCAGGACGAGGACATGCAGTACACCGCCTATCTGCACGCGCGCGGCATGCACTGAGCGGCCGACCCCTCTCGCATGCAATAGCGGAGGGGCCGGTGGCAATAACCAAGGTGGCTACTGCTGGTCGCCGGTGCTTTGCAGGAATTCCACCACTTCGCCGGTCAGCCTGTCAGCCGTAGCGTCCAGTTGCTCCTCGCTGAGGTTGGCGATGGGGTGCGGGGTGACCAGGAACTTGTAGTCCGGCACGCCGTGGCTGGCGGCCATCTCCACTCCGGTCTCCACAAACAGGTGGGTCACGATGGACACGGCAGGGATGCCGGCCCGTTCCAGCTTGATTCCGTCGAGCACACTGCCCGAGCTGCAGGACCCTCAGTCACCCACGCCGGCGATAACGAAGTCCGCCTGCTCCTTGAGCTTGGCGAGGCCATCGTCCGCGACGCTGTGGCTGGAAGACTGCTTGTGGTCGACGTGCACCAGCTTCACCTTGTAACGCTCGTCCAGGCGCTCGGCGATCTTGCGCAGGATGGTTTCGGAGTTGAACTTGGTGTTCTCCACCAGGCCCACCTTCAGCCCGTGGAGGTCCTTGGGACGCGGGGCGTAGCTGAACGCCTCCCGTTCCGCGGAAATGGTGGGATCGAAGATCTCCATCGGTGCGTCTCCTCTGCGGTAAGCGGCCCCCCGGCGGGTGGGCCGCTTGCGATGCCCGGTGCTCAGCCCGGGCCGGGAACGGAAGCCGGTGCGCGGCTCAGGGCAGCACGACCGGCGTGGTGACTGAACGGGTGTGCGCCGCGGAGCCCCAGCCCATCAGGACGGCGGAGAACGCGCCGGCCCGCCCGCCGGCGGTCACCACCACGATGTCGTCCGCGGACTTGACCGGGTGCCGCCACGTGCGTTCGTCCTCGGGCGCGACTGGCCCCGCGATGCGCCCGGCGCGCTTGACGTCCGCCACGGTGCGCTTGGCATGGTCGTAAAGATAGTCCTTCACCTGGCGCTTGCTCCAACCGCTGGCGCGCAGGGTCTCGCAGTGCTCGCCGGCAAACAACACGACGATCTGCGCCTGACCCGCGATGTTCATGGAGCCCAGGTTGCTCATGGCATCCGCGAAGGGCAGCAGCAACTGGTCGGCCGTACTGGAGAGCTGATTGTAGATCTGGATCAACCCCTCCGCGGCGAAGACGGTGACCGTGCTCTCGTCCGGACGGTAGCCGCGCTCCACGTGCAGCGGCTCCCAGGGGCTCTCCGCCTCGTTCTCCGCGAAGCACAGCGAATACTTGCCGGGGTTGCCCAGGGTGGAGCGATCCAGCTTGCCGGGGCGCGTGTTGATGGCGTTCATCATCACGAGGCGCACAGCCCGGCCGATGGTGGCGTTGGCCCGGAAGCCCTGGCCCAGCACGTTGTCCCGCGCGTTGATCTCGAGGCGTGGCGCGATGGGGCCATTGACGATGGTGGCCACGGCCGAGCCGCCCGTGCTGGTGGCCGCGCCGTGGTAGCAGTAGTCCGGGTGGCAGATGCCCTTCACGGCCGCAACCACCACCGGCATGTACTCGGGCAGGCAGCCCGCCAGCACAGCGTTAATGGCCACCTTGTCCGCCGTCACGCGCACGTGCCGGTCGGGAATCTCCCCGATCACCTCGTCGCCCTGCAGGCCTGCGGCGGCCAGGGTGGCCCCCACGCTGGCCTCGCTGGGCGGAACGACCGGCAGGCCATCGGTCCAACCCTTGTTGTAGTACAGCTCGATCAGCGCCTGGGCGTCCTTGATCGGTGCGGTCTGGCTCATTGCGCGCTCTCCGTTCTGCTGACGGCGGGCGGCTCCCCGGCGGGCCCCCTCGCCGGGTCAGGCTACCATGCCGCGGGCCGGGGGCAAAGCCCGGCCACCGAGGCACAGGACGCCAGCGGTGGCGCGCATGCGCGCGAGCAGGCATGATGGAACTGCACGCACCGGGAGCCCCGATGATCGAGATCGAGCACGTCCGCAAGGCATACCGTGGCCGCCCGGCCCTGCACGACCTCAGCCTGCACATCCCGGAGGGCCGCATCTTCGGCCTGCTGGGGCCCAACGGCGCGGGCAAGACCACCCTGCTGCGCCTCATCATGGGCGTGCTCCAGCCGGACGCGGGCCGCATCCGGCTCTTCGACGGACTGGCTCCCGGGAGTCCTGCCGCGACCCGGCAGATCGGCTACATGCCCCAGCAGCTCGCGCTGTACGAGGGGCTCACGGTGCGGGAGAACGTGCGCTTCTTCGGGCACATGTACGGACTCGACGGCGCGGTACTGGACGCCCGCACGACCGAGGTGCTGGAGCGCGTGGAGCTCAGCGAACGACAGGAGAGCCTGTCCGGCACCCTCTCCGGCGGCATGATGCGCCGCGCCATGCTGGCCAGCGCCCTGGTGCATCAGCCGCGGCTGCTGATCCTGGACGAGCCCACGGCCGGGGTGGATCCCCTGCTGCGCCTGCGCTTCTGGGACTGGTTCCGGCGCCTCGCATCGGAAGGCATCACGCTGCTGGTGACCACGCACCACATCAGCGAGGCCTCCCGGGGCGACGAAGTGCTGTTCCTGCGCGAGGGCAGCATCCTGGAGCAGGGCCGGCCCGATGAGCTGATCCGGCGCTATGGCGCGGCGGACCTGGAAGCGGCGTTCGTGCAGGCCACGCGCCGCGCCGTCCCGGGCGACGATGCCAGCCGCACGGCCAACGGCGACCCTGGCGGCGGAGACCCTCCCGGCGGCAATCCTTCAACCGGCCAAGTGCCCAGCGGCGGGGTGCCCGCATGAAGGCCATCGGCTGGATCGCGGTGCGCGTGATCCTGGAGATCGTGCGCGACCGGCGCACGCTGGCGTTCTTCTTCCTGGTGCCCGTGCTGGTGATGTCCCTGGTGTACCTGGCGCTGTTCAAGGACGAGACGGCACGCGTGGCCGTGGTGGCGCGCGGCGCGGCGCGCCTGTTCGTGTACGACCTGGAGCGTGCACTGGAGCAGGAGAAGGACGTCGTCGTGGTGCCGGTGGATATCCCGGACGACGTGCGCGACCCAAAGCTGATCCAGGCGGACATCGAGGACGCACTGCGCAAGGGCCAGGCGGATGGCGTGCTCTACTTCGAGGAATCGCTGCTGGCCGACCGCTTCTCCGGCAAGCGCGGCACGCTGCACCTGTACCTGGAGGGTTCGCGGCCGACGCTCACGGGGCTGGTGGCCTCCGCCGTGGGCGATGCGTCGGACGACCTGGCGGCCTCGCTGCCCGTCGTGATCGATTCTGACTGCTCGGCCAAGTGTGCCAACTCGGTCAACGTGAAGCCGTTGCAGATCGACAAGCACTATCTGTACGGCTCGGAAGACTATCGCCTGATCGACTTTTTCCTGCCGGTGCTGCTGCCGTTCTTCGTGTTCTTCCTTACGTTCATCCTCTCCAACATCGCCTTCCAGCGCGAGCGCGTTCGGGGAACGCTGGAGCGGCTGCTGATCGCGCCGCTCTCGCTGCCGCAGGTGGTGCTGGGCTACATGCTGGGCTTCCTGCTCTTCTCCATCCCCCAGGCGGCGATCGTGCTGGTGTACCTGCTGGCGCTGATCGGCTTCCCCGTCTCCGTGGCGCAGGTGGGCGACCTGTGCGTGATCACGCTACTGATGCTGCTGATCGCGCTGCTGCTGGGCCTGCTGGTGTCCTTCGCGGCCCGCAACGAGTTCCAGGCGGTGCAGTTCATCCCGCTGGTTATCCTGCCGCAGGTGTTCTTCAGCGACATGATCTGGAGCATCGACCGCTTCGCCTGGCCCTTCCGCTGGTTCGCCATGTTGCTGCCGCTCACGCACGCCAACATCGCCACCCGCGACGTGATGCTCAAGCACCAGCACCTGTGGCAGACGTGGCCAAACCTGCTGGCGCTGCTGGCCATGTTCGTGGCGGCCTTGCTGCTGCTGGCCTGGGTCGGCCGGCGGCACCGGGATATGCTGGGGTGACACGTCGGGGAGAACAGCAAACGGCATTCGGGGGAACACGGTTCCCCCGAACCCCCTTTCGGGCGGCAGTGGCTGGCGCGCCAGCCACTGCGCGAAAACAGGTTCCAAGAGCCTCTGGGCTCAGCCGCGCGAGATGGCGCTTAGTCCAGCGGATCGTAGGGGAAGATCGCCGCGGAGGCCTTGGGCTCGTCAAAGAATGGCGCCAGGGCCGGCATGGCCACCTCGCCCACCAGTTCCGGCGTCCAGCCGCCGTGGTGGTGCACGGAGCGCAGCGGCCGCGGCTGGCTGAACACCATGATCTCGCCCGCACGCACGCCGAAGATTTGCCCCGTGACGTGCTTGGCACCGTCCGAGCACAGGTAGGCCACCACGGGGGCGATGTCCTCCGCGCGCATCTTCTTGGTGCGCTCCACGCGCTCCTTGGCCTTCTCGTCCTTGACGGGGATGGACGCCGTCATGCGCGTGTAGGCGAAAGGCGAGATGGCGTTGCAGGTGATGTTCTCGTAGCGCATCGTCTCCAGCGCCACGATGCGCGTGAAGCCGAAGATGCCCAGCTTGGCGGCGCCGTAGTTGGCTTGGCCAAGGTTGCCGATGATACCGCTGGTGGACGTGAAGTTGATGACGCGGCCCCACTCCTGCTCGCGGAAGTGGTTGATGGCGGCGCGGGTGACGTTGTAGTGCCCGTTCAGGTGCACCTCCATTACGGCCTGCCAGTCCTCCGGCGCCATCTTGTGCAGCATGCGGTCGCGCAGGATGCCGGCGTTGTTCACCACGATGTGCAGCCCGCCGAACTCCTTGAGCGCCTGCTGCACCATGCCGGTAGCGCCTTCGAAAGTGGTCACCGAGTTCGTGTTGGCGATCGCCTGGCCGCCGGCCTTCTTGATCTCGTCCACCACCTCCTGCGCAGGGCCCACGTCCTGGCCCTGGCCCTCGGTGGAGGTGCCGATGTCGTTGACGACCACCTTGGCGCCCTTGGAGGCCAGCAGCAGGGCCATGCCCCGGCCGATGCCGCGCCCGGCGCCGGTGATGATGGCAACTTTTCCGTCCAACATGGTGAGATCCTTGTCGAGTAGAAAGGGGAAAGCCTGTGTGCAAACGGGGGCGCCACGGGCTGCACTGCCGCCTGGGCGCGCCTGCCCCCTCTCTAGCGGATTTGGTGGCGAATGGAAAGGCGCGCCCGGCCCGGTGGCGCTGCTCCACACCGTGGGCAATCGGGCGTTGGCGCAAGTGCGACACCACGCAATGTATATTTGATTTCCCGTCAATCTGGCATTTTTGACTTGCGTCAAGTTCTTTTTCGGCATCTGGGCGATAATCAGCGGCATGTAATCAGACAGCAGGCCCGGTAGGGTTGACCGGGAGGCTGCGGATACCCGGCCCGTTCGGCGTCGGGGACTCGTTGGCCAAAGGGGAGGCGACCCCATGGGTTCGGCGCCACCGCGCGCGCCGCATTCGCTGGCGCGCGTCCAAAAACAGACCGTCGGGACCGGCACGGCAGTTCCAGCCGCGCGTGGCGATTCCCTGCAAATCGGCATTGACGTCGGTTCCACCACGGTGAAGCTGGTCGTGGTGCGGCCCGGCACCCCGCAGGTGCTCTGGCAGGCCTACGAGCGGCACCACGCCCACCAGCCGGAACGCGTGCTGGAGCTGCTGGAGCGCGCGGAGGCCGAGGTGCCGGGGCTGGCCGCGCCGGGCACGCGGGTGTTCGTCACCGGCTCGGGCGCGCACCCGCTGGCGGAGCCGCTGGGCGCGCGGTTCGTGCAGGAGGTGAACGCGGTCACGCTGGCCGTGGAGCGCCTGCACCCGGATGTGATGAGCGTGGCCGAGTTGGGCGGGCAGGACGCCAAGATCATCCTCTTCCGCTGGAACCAGCGCACCGGCGAGCGCCAGGCCTGGACCTCCATGAACGATCGCTGCGCCTCGGGCACCGGGGCCACGATCGACAAGTGCCTGCTCAAGATCGGCATGCCCGCGGAGGACGTTCAGCGGGTGCACCTGAGCGACCGCCCCATGCACCACATCGCGGCCAAGTGCGGCGTCTTTGCCGAGATGGACGTGGTCAACCTCACCAAGACCGGGGTACCGGCTGAGGAGATTCTCTGCTCCCTCGGCGATGCCATCGTGCAGCAGAACCTCTCCGTGCTGGCGCGGGGCAACACGCTCAAGCCGCGCGTGCTGCTGCTGGGCGGGCCGATGTTCTACTTCCCGTTCCTGCAGGAGTGCTGGCGCCGACGCATCGAGGAGACCTGGCACGACCGCGGGATTGCGCTGCCGAAGGGCGTGGCACCCGAGCGCCTGATCGAGGTGCCGGACAACGCGCTCTTCTATGCCGCCTATGGCGCCGTGATCTACGGCGAACGCATCGCGGAGGAGGACGCGCCGTACCGCGGCAGTGCGGCCCTGCGGGCGTTCATCCAGGCCGGCCGGCAAGCCCGCTTCGGCAGCCGCGCCGGGCCGCCCCTGGCGGCTGATGCGGACGAGCTGGCGGCCTTTCGCGCCGCCTACACCATCCCGCCCTTCGAGCCGCCCCGGCTGGCCGCGGGCAGCACGGTGCGCGCGGCGCTGGGCGTGGACGGCGGCTCCACCTCCACCAAGGCCGTGCTGATGGACGAGGACGGCCGCATCCTGAACAAGGCCTATCGCCTCTCCAAGGGCAATCCGATCCAGGACGTGAAGGAGCTGCTGGCGGAGCTGAAGGCCCATGTGGAAGAACAAGATGCAGCGCTGGAGGTGACGGCCTTCGGCGCCACGGGATACGCCGCCGGTGTGCTGGAGAACGCGCTGCGGGCGGACGTGAACGTGGTGGAGACCGTCGCCCACATGCAGAGCGCCGTGAACCTGTTCGGAGAGATGGACATCATCTGCGACGTGGGCGGTCAGGACATCAAGGTGCTGTTCCTCAAAAACGGCGAACTGCGCAGCTTCCGGCTCTCCAACCAGTGCAGCGCGGGCAACGGGATGCTGCTGCAGGCCACCGCCGAGCAGTTTGGCGTGGGCGTGAGCGATTACGCGGAGCACGCCTTCCAGGCTCGTCTTGCGCCCCGCTTCAGCTACGGCTGCGCCGTGTTCCTGGATAGCGACCGCGTGAACCTGCAACGGGAGGGCTTCGGCCGCGAGGAGCTGATGGCCGGCCTGGCCATGGTGCTGCCCAAGAACATCTGGCAGTACATCGTCCAGGTGCCACGCATCGACGGGCTTGGCCGCCGCTACGTGCTGCAGGGCGGCACGCAATACAACCTGGCGGCCGTAAAGGCGCAGGTGGACTACATCCGCGAGCGCGTCCCCGACGCGCAGGTGCACCTGCACCCGCACCCCGGCGAGGCTGGAGCCATCGGGGCCGCCATGGAGGCGCTGCGGGTGGTGCGCCAGCGCGGCCACTCCACGTTCGTGGGGCTGGAGCAGGCCATCGCCATTACCTACGCCACGCGCACGGACGAGAGCACGCGCTGCGGCTTCTGCACCAATCGCTGCCCGCGCACGTACATCACCACCCGCACGCCCGATGGCTCGGAGGCGATCTACATCTCCGGCTTCTCCTGCGAGCGCGGCACCGTGCCTGACGTGGAGGCGCTCAAGGCCTTCAACCGCGAGCAGCGCGAACGCGCGCGGCGCCTGCCCAATCTGGCGGCGGAGGAGGCGCGGCGCGTGTTCGCCTCGGGCTTCCCCGTGGAGCCTCTGCCGGAGCCGGGTGCTCCCGTGCAGGGCGCTGCGCCCCCGCGCGGCTGGCTGGGCCGCGCACGCCTGCGCAAGAGGCGCTTCGTTCGCTCCGGCGCAGCCACGCAGGCCGCCCGCGCGGAGGTGCGCATCGGCATGCCGCGCGTGCTGGACATGTGGAGCACCGCACCGTTCTGGCGCGCCTACTTCGAGACCCTGGGGGTGCCCGCGCGCAATCTGGTGTTCAGCCGGGAGTCCGGCGAGCGCATGTTCGCCGACGGTGCCAAGTACGGGGCCGTGGACCCCTGCTACCCAGGCAAGGTGGCACAGGCACACATCCACGACCTGCTGACCCACCACCACTCGCCGCAGCGGCCCCTGCGCTATATCTACTTCCCCACCATGCCCAGCACGCTGGGGGCGATGGGCTCGGATATCGGGCTGTCCTGTCCCGTGGTGACGGGTACGCCCAATGTAATCAAGGCCGCCTTCACCAAGGAGGTGGACTTCTTCGCCGCGCGAGGCATCGAGTACGTGGATGCCGCCGTGAACTTCGGCGTACCCGTCCTGCAACGCGCGCACCTGCACGCCACGTGGGGTCCGCGTCTGGGCATCACGCGCGACGAGAACGAATTCGCCATCGAGCAGGGTCTGCGCGCCCAGGCTGCCTGCGAGGCCGAACTGCAGCAGCGGGGCCGCGAGGTACTGGAGTCCATCGAGCGCGAGGGGCGTTTCGGCGTGCTGCTGCTCTCGCGTCCGTACCATCTGGATTCGGGCCTGATTCACGGCGTACCGGAGACGCTGCAGGAGTTGGGCTACCCGGTGATCACGCTGCGCTCCATCCCGCGGGACCCGGCGTGGCTGGAGCGCTTCTTCCGCGAGGATCTGGCGGCGGGGCGCATCACGCATCCACTGGACATCCGGGACGTGTGGCCCGAGGCGCACACGGCCAACAGCGCGCACAAAGTGTGGGGCGCCAAGTTCGCCGCGCGGCACGCGCACTTGGCCGTGGTGGACCTATCCAGCTTCAAGTGCGGTCACGACTCGCCCACCTACGGGCTGATCGACAACATCCTCACCACGGCCAACGTGCCCTACCTGGCCCTGCACGACCTGGATGCCAACCGCCCCACGGGCACGCTGCGCATCCGCCTGCGCACCTTCGCCCATGCCTTGAGGGTGCGCGAGGAGCAACTCGCCGAGCACACCCGCAAGGAGCGCGAACTGGCCGAACGCCTGCGCCGCAAGCGCGAGGAGCTGCTTGCCGGTGGCCGGGACGACGCTCCGGTGGGGGTACCACCGCTCGCGGCATTGCAACCGGCTGGAGGCCAGCCATGAGCGCGATTCCACCCCGGGAAGGCGGCGCGGCTCCGGGCGCGACCGAGCTGCCGCGGCCGGTCGCCGCGGAACTGCAGGCCTTCGAGACCACCGAGCGCGAACGGCTGGGCCTGCCCGCCGGGCAGCGGGCGCAATGGGTGGAAGCCGTCCACACCGCGTTCACGCGCTCCCAGCGCGACACCACCACAGTGCTGCTGGCCGGGCTCACCGAGGCCCACGACCACCTGCTGGCGGCCGCCGTGCGGCGACTGGGCTACCGCATCGAGGTGCTGCCCACGCCGGACGAGGAGGCATTCCAGCAAGGCAAGGCCTATTGCGACCGGGCCATGTGCAACCCGGCCTACTTCACCGTGGGCAATCTGCTGCGCTACCTGCAGCGCCTGCGCGACGAGCAGGGGCTCTCCGTGGCGGAGATCAACCGCCGCTACCTATGCGTGACCGCGGCGGGGTGTGGCCCCTGCCGCTTCGGGCTGTATATCAACGAGTACCGCAAAGCCCTGCGCGAGGTGGGCTTCGAGGGCTTCCGGGTGCTGCTGTTCAACCAGACTATCGACGATCAGCAGATGGGCGAAGGGGGCGGACTGGAGGTCAACGCCAAGTTCCTCATCCAGGTGCTGCGGGGCCTGATCCTGGCGGACATTGTCAATCTGCTCAAGTACCGCACGCGCCCCTACGAGCGGGTGCCTGGGGCGACGGACGCAGCCGTGACGCGCAGCCGTGCCGTGCTGATGGAGGCCCTGGAGCAGGGCCGAGGCATGATAGCCGCCCTACGCCAGGTGCGGCGGGAGTTCGCCGCGATCCCGGTGGACCGCACGCGCGTGAAGCCCAAGGTGGCCCTGCTGGGCGAGATCTGGGCCGAGACCACGGAGGGCGATGGCAACTACCGACTGCCGGCCTTCCTGGAGGGCGAGGGGGCGGAGGTGGAGGTGCAGCCCCTCACCACCTGGATCCTTACGCTGCTGTGGGAACCCCGATTCGACCTGGCGCGATTGGCGCGGCTGTGGCCCCGCTATGGCAAGGCGCGGGAAGAGGCCCCGCGACGCGTTTGGCTCAAGGTAATGGCCGCGCGGGGTGTGGAGCAGGCCATCCGTATCACGTTCTACGTCTCCGGCTGGCTGGCCGGACTGCGCGACTTCCGCATTCCGAACATCGACCGGCTCGCGCAGCAGGCCCATCCCTACTACGACGTGGAGCAGCGCGCCGGAGAGATGTTCCTGGAGGTGGCCAAGACGATGGAGTATGGCGACCACGCCACGGCCCACATGGTGCTCAGCGTGAAGCCCTTCGGCTGCATGCCCTCCAGCGGCGTTTCCGATGGGGTGCAGAGCCTGCTCACCGAGCGCAATCCGCAGACGCTGTTCCTGCCCGTGGAGACCACCGGCGATGGCGCCGTGAACGTCTACAGCCGCGTGCAGATGCAGCTCTTCAAGGCGACGGACATGGCCCGGCGCGAGGCGCAGCAAGCGCTGACCGCCAGCGGCTTGACCCTGGCGGAGGTGCAAAGCCACCTCGCGCGATATCCCAAGCTGGGCAATGCCCTGCATCGCAGTCCCCACCGCTACGCCTGCAACGCCGCCAATCTGTTCCACGAGATCGGCCGCCGCCTCTCCCTGTAATACCGTCCCCCGCCGTCGCCGCCCTGTCGCCGCCATCCGGTGCGGCGGGCTGAGCGTTGGCGCCACGCCACGCCGCGCCGCGCCCCGGCCCTCCGGCGGTCGCTGCCGTTGCGCGGGGGCACCGGGCGTGGTTATCTGGGGGCCTCTTGGCACGACGATTCAATCCGGAGCGCAGCACATGGCCAACATCAGCACCATCGGCATCATCGGCGCGGGACAGATGGGCGGCGGCATCGCCCACGTGGCCTCCCAGGCCGGCTTCAACGTGATCATGCAGGACATCAACGACGCCATCCTCACCAAGTCCCTGGGCGCGATCGAGAAAAACATGGCCCGCGAGGTGAAGCGCGAGAAGCTCACTGACACACAGGCGAAGGAGGCTCTGGGCCGCATCGCCACCACCACGGAGCTGGCCGCGCTGGGTCAGGCGCAGCTCGTGATCGAGGCCGCGACCGAGAACGAGACCATCAAGTTCCAGATCTACGACGCGTTCGCCCCGCACCTGGCGGCGGACGCCGTGATGGCGTCGAACACCTCGTCGATCTCCATCACGCGGCTGGGCGCGCACATGCCGCACCCGGAGCGCTTCCTGGGCATCCACTTCTTCAACCCCGTGCCCATGATGGAACTGGTGGAGCTAATCCGCGGCATCGCCACCCAGGAGGACGCCTACGCCGTGGCCGAGGGCGTGGTGAAGCGCATGGGCAAGACGCCGTACGCAGCGGCGGATTCTCCCGGTTTCATCGTGAACCGCATCTTCGTGCCCATGCTCAACGAGGCCGTGTTCACGCTGCACGAGGGCGTGGGCAGCGTGGAGGCCATCGACGCCGCCATGAAGCTGGGCCTGCGCCACCCCATGGGGCCGCTCACGCTGGCGGACTACATCGGGCTGGACACGGTGCTGGCCGTGATGCGGGTGCTCTATGCAGAGCTGGGCGATCCCAAGTACCGCCCCTGTCCGCTGCTGGTGCGGCTGGTGGAGGCGGGCTGGCTGGGCGTCAAAGCGGGCAAGGGCTTCTACGACTACTCGCAGGATCCGCCCCGGCCCACCGTCTAGCCACTCCAGTCGCCTGCCGGCGGGCATTGCGCCCGTCGCGCGGCGCCTGTATCCCTAAGGGCGTCCGGCACCCCATGCCGGGCCTTGCCCCCTTTGCCATCGTTCCTGCTAGGATGGGCGCCCATATGAGCGCGCCCGCCACTTCCCCCCGCCCCATCACCCTGCGCGACGCCACGGCGTTCTTCCTGCCGCTGGTGCTGGTGGCGCAACTGATGATGGTCAGCCACACCGTGATCATGGCGTGGTTGGCGCGCGGACGACTGCCCACCGAGTCCATCGCGGCGTTCGCCATCGCCTTTGCGCTCAACGGGCTGCTGAGCAGCATGTTCCGCCCACTGCACCAGATCGCGCTGTTCTTCGTCACGGATCGGCGCTCGGTGCGACGCGTGTGGAGTTTCGGCATGTCCCTGGCCGTGCTGGCCATGGCGTTCATCTGGGCCGCGGCGCTCACGCCCTTGGGCGATTGGATCTACGGGGGCCTGCTGGGCGCCAGCCCGGCCGTGGTGCACGAGGCCCGGGCGGCCTCGCTGATCTTCGCGCTGATCTTCCCGTTCCAGTGTACGCGCAACGTGGCCGCCGGCCTGCTGATGGTGGCGCGGCACACGCTGCTCATCACCTACGGCACGATGCTGCGCTTCGCCTCGCTCATCGTGTGGCTGGTGCTGCTGAGCTACGTGCTGCACGGCGCCCAGCTCGGGGCAGCGGCATTGGTGGGGTGCATCGGCGTGGAGGCGCTGTTCATGGTCACCTTCGCGCGGCCCTTCCACCGGGCGCGGCCAGCCGCCGCCGGTCGGCTGCCGGGCTACGGCGAGATCTGGCGCTTCTCTTGGCCGCTGATCTTCAACGCCATGCTGGAGAACGGGCTGGTGGTGGTGATCAACGTGTTTGTGGGGCGCCTCCCCGACCCGGATCGAGGCCTGGCCGCCTTCGGCGTGGTGCGTGGGCTGCTGATGCTGATGATGAGCCCCCTGCGCAATCTGGCGCAGACGACGCAGGCGCTCACCAGGGGCCGCGAGGACCTGCGCCCGGTGCTGCGCTTTGCGTGGCTGGCGGTGGCTGCGTTCACGGCGCTGATCGCTGTGCTGTTCTACACGCCGCTGCGCGACGTGATCCTGGCCCGCGTGATGGGCCTCTCGCCCGGGTTGCAAGCGGCGGTGGAACCCGCGGTGCTGCTGTTCCTGGTCACACCGCCGCTGTGGGGGGTGGGCGCCGCCTATCGGGGGCTGCTGGCCGGGGCAAGGCAGACGGGTGTGCTGGCGATCACCGGAGGACTGCGGCTGGCCGCGGCGCTGGTCATCTCCGCCGCGGGGTTGTTCTGGCCGCACGCCAATGGCGCCGTGCTGGGCGTGCTCGCCATGGCGGGGGCGTTCGGCTGCGAGGCCGTGTGGCTCGGGCGCAGCCTCAACCGCCTCATGCGCGCCGGCGTGGCCTATCCCGAACGCACGTCGCCGCCCGATGCCAGCCCGGCGGCAGGCACGTCACAGTCCCCGAAGACCCGTCCCGCCAGCGCGGACTGACCCGGCACCACACCTGTCATTCCGGTTGGGTTCATGAGCCCAGGGCCGACGAGGGGATTCCAAGGGGCGGCACCCCTTGGACAACCTCCGGTGACTCCGTGTGCGCTCAGCCCTCGGCGAGGCCCAGGAACTCCAGTGCCGTGCGGTGGTGGATGCGCTCGCGGTCTGCATCGCTTAGGCCGGTGGCCGACTTCAGGTGCAGGCCGGGCGGCACCTCGCGGATCGCGAAGGGATAGTCCGAGCCCACCGTGATGCGGCTGGGCCCGAACTTCTCGATGAGATAGCGCACCGCGGCCGAATCGTAGAGCAGCGTGTCGAAGTAGAAATTGCCGATGTAGTCGGAGGGCAGCTTGGGCAGGAACTGCTCCATGGTGTGCCAGCCCTGATCCAGGCGCGGCAGCATCATGGCAAAGCCGCCGCCGCCGTGGCTGAACAGCACGCGCAGGTTCGGGCAGCGTTCGATCACGCCACCCGTGATGAGCGTCGCCGCCGCGAGCACATTCTCCTGCGGAAAGCCGATCAGGTTGTTCAGCAGCGGCGCGCCGGAAAAACGGCCCGCGTCCGTGGGGTCCTGGGCGTGCACGAAGATCGGCAACCCCTGCTTTTCCGCTTCCTGGAAGAACGGGAGGAAGCGCGGATCGCCCAGGGAGTGACCGTCGATGTTCGTGCCGATCTCGATGCCTTGCAGCCCCAGCTTTTTCACCTCGGCCAGCTCCTTGGCGGCCAGCTCCGGGTGCTGCACGGGCACGATGCCCAGGCCGTAGAAGCGGTCCGGCGCAGCGTGCATCATCTCGACGATCGTCTCGTTCACGTACCGGCAGAAGTCCCGCCCCTCATCCGGCTGGGCCCAGTAAGAGAACAAGCGGGGCATGGGCGAGAGCACCTGGCGGCCCACGCCTTCGTGCTCCATGTCGTCCAGGCGGCGCGGAACGCTCCAGCACTGGTCGGTGACCGTCCGGAAGTTCTTTCCGGAGATCATGACCCGCGCGCTGCAGGAATCCACGGGGTCCATTACCGGCCAGCGGTCGCCGCCCGCGCGGCGGGAAAAGTCCGGCATCTTCTCCGGGACGATGTGCGTGTGAACGTCGATCAGCATGAGCGGTCAGCAGGGTTGATGGGTGAACGGAACGGTGCCGCGCGACCGGCCCGGTAGCCCGGGCGGCGTCAACGCGGACACTCGGATGCGGTCAGTGCATCAGGTTGGGCAACCAGAGCACGAACTGGGGAAAGAGGATCATCAGCGCGATCAGGATCGTATCGCACACCAGGAACGGGAAGGCGGCGCTGGCCACCTCCAGCAGTGTGGTGCCCTTGGGGGCCACGCCGATCATGATGAACAGCAGCAGCCCGAAGGGCGGCGTCGTGCCGCTCATTTCCAGTGCCAGCAGCACCAACAGGCCGAACCAGATGGGGTCCACCCCCAGCACGTGAATGAGCGGGAAGAAGATGGGTACGGAGATGAGCATCATGGACACGGGGTCCATGAACATCCCCAGCGCCAGCAGGGTGATGAACATGATGAGCACCATGGCCACCGTGGGCAGACTGAAGCCCGTGGCCCAGCTCAACATGCCCGAGCTCGCGCCGGAGTACGACAGCAGCTCGCTGAACACCGCCGAGTTCATGATGATGAAGAACACCATCCCGGAGACGCGGATGGTGGACTCGAACGACGTGCGGATCACCTGCCAGGTGAGCAGGCGGAAGGCCACCGTGAGGATCAGCACGCCCAGTACGCCAAAGGCCGCGGCCTCGGTGGGTGTGGAGATGCCCAGCAGGATGAAGCCGATCACCATGAACACCACCAGGCCCATGGGCAGCAGGTTCACCACCACCGCACGTCCCTTCTCCAGCCAGCCCAGCCGGGGCACTTCGTAGGCGGGCGCGCCGGCCGGGTTCAGCTTGATCTGCAGGAAGATCATGACCGAGAACAGGCAGGCCAGCACGATGCCCGGCAGCAGGCCCGCGATGAGCAACTGGCCCACATCGATGTTGGCGATGCTCGCCAGCAGCACGGCCAGGTTGGACGGCGGGATGATCATCGCCAGGCCGCCCGTGCCCAGGATCGGCCCCATGCTCATGCGCTTGTTGTAGCCGCGCCGGTCCATCTCCGGCAGCATCAGCGAGCCCAGCATGGCCGTGTTGGCCATGGAGGAGCCGGTGAGCGTGGAGAACATCGCCCCGCCCAGTACCGTGAGGTAGCACAGGCGCCCCCGCAGCTTGCCCATCAGCTTGTCCAGCGTGTCGAACACCCGCAGGGCCAGCCCCGAATGGAAGAACAGGGCCCCCATCAGGATGAACAGCGGCACGGGCGCCAGGGCAAATCGGGTCAGCATGGAGGTGGAGTTGTCCACCATCTGCAGCAGACCCGCCAAGTGTCCCACGAACACCAGGCTGCCCACGATATTGGCGGTGAGAAACGCGAGGGCGACGGGAACGCCCAGGGCCATCAAGCCGATGACCATGCCCAGCATGAGGGCCCCGGCGGTGTACCACTCCACGGGTTAGACGCTGTCCCTGGGTTTGGTGCGGTCGGTATACATGGTGTCCTTGCCGATCAGGTAGCGCGTGAATTCCAGTGCCACGAACACGAACCCGATCGGGATCGGCAGGTACAGCGACCACATGGGCATATCGATGCCGCGCTCGTCGTACAGATTCATCTGGATGGACTGTACGAACAGCTCCACCGCGAACCAGGCGAAGATGAGCGAGACGACGATGGAAAGCAGATAGGCGAACTTGGCGCAGATGCGCTCAACGCTCCGCGGCAGGCGGGAGGTGAGCGCATCCACGAAGACGTGGCCCTTCTGGCGCACCAGATAGGGCGCCGCGAACATGGTCATGTACAGCAGGGCATACTCCACCACCGCGATGGTGTACGACGGCGGGGAAAACCCCAGCGTGCGCACGGTCACATCCACGATGATCAACACGAATGCCACCGCGATCGTGACCGCGGACAGCACCGCAAGGGCATTGACCAGCCAGTTGTAGCCCGCGGCGATCGATTTCATGGCCGATTCCACGGCGCGCCTCCCCGGCGTCCGGTTACTGCTCGGCCTTGTACATCTTGCTGCGCAGCGTCTCCAACTCCTCCTTACTGAGCCGCTTGCCGATGTAAGCCCACATCGAGTCGTAGGCGGCATTCAGGTAGGCGGTGCGGGCCTTGCCGGTCAGCGTGTAAATCTGCACGCCATCCTTGACCACGGTGGCTTCGTCGGCCTTGCCATCCTGGTGCATGCGGTCGATGGAGGCCTGCTCGTATTGTGCGCCCACCTTCTGCAGCACGTCCTTGGCCGCCTGGGGCAGGGAATTCCACTTGTCGTAGTTGATCAGCACCAGGTTGGCCAAGTGATAGAACGGCGGATCGATGCGGTACTTGACGGCCTTGGCCAAGCCCATCGAGCCCAGGCCCACCGACGGCCAGCCGAATCCATCCACCACGCCGCGCTGCAGGGCCGTGTACACGTCGCCCACGGGCATGGACACGATGTTGGCACCCAGCGCCGTCAGCAGCGGACGGTACGCGCCCGTGCTGCGCATCTTGAACCCGGACATGTCCACGTGGCCGTCCTTCACCGGAGGCTTGCGGTCCGTGTACAGGTAGAACTGGGCGCCCCACTCGCCCCAGGCCACGATCTTGGCGTTGAGCTTCTCCTTCCAGACCTTGCTGATCATGTCGAAGCCGCCATCGGCGCGAACTTCCTGGGGCGTCTTGTTGGACGCGATCAGCGTCAGGCCCTGGGGCGCGATGCCGCCGTAGTAGGCCGTGGGCGAGTGCAGCATGTCGAACACACCACGCTTGAGCGCCAGCACCGCCTTCTTGGGCGGAGTCACCTCCGGGCCGCCCACGTACTGGATGTGCACGATGCCCTTGCCCACTTCGTTGACCTTGGCCACATAGAGGGACAAGAAGCTCTGGGACAGGTCGTGCTGCCGCGGCAGCGCGGTCACGGCCCGCAACGTCACCTCCGAGGCCTGGGCGGACCAGCCGAAGGCCAGCGCGGCCATGAGCGTGGCGGCAAAGGCCACGGCGAGTCGCTTCAAGGTCGAACGATTCTGAGACATCAGGTCCCCTCCATCCAGTTGCGTGGCAATCAAGCAGTCGCGAAAAGTGGCTGGTCTCACGGTGTGACAACAACGCGGACAACACCGATATTCCCCGCCGCCTGCCGGCCCCATTCCGCCGACGGTGCGGCACGGGCTTCCCTACCACACCGACCGGAACAGCGTCCAGCACAAAAGCCCCGCCGAGGCCCTCCTGGGCCGTCTGCGGCTTCGCCAGCGCCCACCATCAGCGGCGATAGAAGAGCCCGAACAGCGCTACGCCCACCAGCAGCGCCAGTGCGATACGGCGGTAGATGGCGTCGTTGGCGTGGCGGAACAGCCAGGTGCCGCCCCAGATCGAGACGATCTGCACGGGCCACAGCGCCATCGTGCGGGTCACCGTCTCCATCGTGTAGACGCCGTGCGACAGCAGGCTCAGGCACGTGCCGGCGTTGAGAAACGTGTAGTAGGTAATCAGGTTGGCGCGGTTGGTATGCGCCTTGTTGGGCCCGGCCAGCATGTACAGCACCACCGGCGGGCCGCCCACTCCCGTGGCGCCGTTGATAAAGCCGCTCACGGCACCCGTGCCCGCGGCACCCCAGCGGCCAGGCTTGACCGGGTAGCGCCAGCCGCTCATCAGCACCAGCGCCAGGAGCAGCACGATGCCTGCGATGCTGCGCCGCATCACCTCCGGCGAAAGCGTGAGCAGCACCAGCGAGCCCAGCGGGACGGCCAGCAGGCCCATGATCGTCAGGGGCAGCACTTCGCGCCGGTCCGCATCGCGAATCACGGACGGCAAGAGCTGCAGCGAGGCCAGCGTGCCCAGGCCGGCCATGGTGGCTACGGCCTGCGCCGGCGTGAAGAGGATCGCGAAGACCGGCGCCATCATCATGGCAGCGCCGAAGCCCGAGAAGCCCCGCACGATGCCCGCCAGCACGGTGGCCCCCATGGCAAGGAGCAGAGCGGGCGGCAGGACGGCGTGCATGGGTGAACGGCTCCGGAAACGGGCGGCGCTGGGCAACATGGCGGTCGCGCCCGGCACTTTGACGGCGCGACCCGTCCCGCTTTAGCGTGGACGGCCGGCGCTTGTAAAGGGCCCCTGCGCAGCGGGCTTCACGCCAGCAGGCCGAACAGGCCGATCAGCAGAATCAGCACCAGGGCCAGCCAGCGCAAGATCTGCTCCCCGGCGCGGCGGAAGAGGTGCCCGCCCACCCAGGTGGCCGCCACCGAGACCGGCACCAGCAGCAGCGTGCGCTCCAGCGTGCCCGCCGCGAAGGCGCCCTGCGTCGCGTACAGCAGCAGCGCCGCCAGATCCAACAGTGTGAAGTAGCCGATCAGTTGCTGGCGATTGACCGCGGCGGAGTCCGGGCCCGCATACAGCAGCAGCACCACTGGCGGCCCGGGGGTGCCGGCCAGGCCCTCCAGCAGCCCGCTCAGCGCGGAGACTCCCAGCGCCGCGGGCAGCCCCGGCCGCCGCCGCGCCCGCCAGCCCAGCATCAGCAGCGCCGCCAGCACCGCCACGATGCCGCCGATGGCGCGGCGCATCACCTCGGGCGGCAGGTGCACCACCAGCCACACGCCCAGCGGCAGGGCCGCCAGGGCCGCGAGGCCCATGGGCGCCACCTCGCGCCAGCGGATGTGCCGGGCGGCGCCGGGCAGAAGCTGCAGGTAGCCCACCAGCTCGATCGTGATCACCATCGCCACGGCCGGGGCCGGCCCCCACAGCAGACTCAGGATCGGCGCCATCACCAGCGCGCCGCCGAAGCCGGCCAGTCCGCGCACCAAGCCCGCCAGCACCACCGCCGCGGCACCCAGGCCCAGCGCGGGATCGATCAGCTCAGCGCCGGGCATGGCGGATGCCCGGGGGCCGGTGCCGGCCGCGGACGCGCCGGGCCCTCACAACAGCTCGCGCAGGGTGGCCACGAAGCGCTCCAGTTCCGCCCCGCTGTTGTAGTAGTGCACGGATGCGCGCACGAGGCCGCTCAGATGGCGTGCCTGCATGTCCAGCAGAGCCCCGGCCGGGCTGGCGGCCGTCACGTTGATGCGGCGCGCGGCCAGCGCCGCCTGCAGCGCCACCGGGTCGTGTCCCGCCGCGGCGAAGGTAACGATGCCGCAGCGCTCCGCCCCCAGGTCGTGCACGGTCACGCCGGGCAGCGAGGCCAGTATCCCGCGCAGGCTTTCCGCGAGGGCCTTCACGCGCGCCTCGATGGCGGGCAGGCCCCACGCCAGCGCATAGTCCACGGCCGCGCCGAGCCCGAGCCGCCCGGCCACGAAGGACTCCCAGTTCTCGAAGCGCCGCGCGTCGGGGCGGATGGTGTAGGCGTCCGGCGCCGTCCAGGTGGCCGCGTGCAGGTCGAGGAAGGGCGGCTCCAGGTGCTCCAGCAAGCTCTGGCGCACGTAGAGGAAGCCCGTGCCGCGCGGTCCGCGCAGGTATTTGCGGCCTGTGGCGGAAAGCATGTCGCAGCCCAGCGCCTCTACGTCCAGCGGGAGATGCCCGACGGACTGGCAGGCGTCCAGCAGGAAGGGCACGCCCGCGGCGCGCGCCACGCGCCCCACGGCGGCGGCGGGATTCACCAAGCCCCCATTGGTGGGCACGTGGGTGATGGCGATCAGTTTCACGCGGACGTCCAGCATGCGCTCCAGCGCCGCCACGTCGAGCTGCCCCGTCTCGTCGTTGGGCACGGCATCCACCCGCGCGCCGGTGCGCCGCGCCACCTGCAGGTAGGCGATGTAGTTGCTGGCGTACTCTGCCACGGAGGTGAGGATACGGTCGCCCGGCCCGAACCGCAGGGAGTAGAACGCCATGTCCCAGGCGCGCGTGGCGTTCTCCACAAAGGCCACCTCCTCGCGCCGGCAGGCCAGCAGGCGCGCCACGCTGTCGTAGGCGGCCTCCAGACGGGCATGTGCGGCATCGGCCGCCTCGTAGCCGCCGATGCGGGCTTCCAAGGCCAAGTGGCTCTGCACCGCCTCGATCACCGGCAGCGGCATCAGCGCCGCGCCGGCGTTGTTCAGGTGCAGCACCTCCGCGCAACCGGGGGTCTCCGCGCGGGCGCGTTCCAGATCGAAGTCCATGGGCGGGGCAGCCGCGCGGGCGCTACGGCCGCACGTCGTCCAGCACTTCGGCGAGTTGGGCGCGCACATCGCCCTCCAGGCGCGGCCCCATGTGCTGGATCACGCGCGAGGCGAAGTAGCTGCCCAGCCGCCCGCAATGGTGCAGCGACTGGCCCTGGGACAGGCCGTGCAGGAAGCCCGCGGCGAAGGCATCGCCCGCGCCGGTGGTGTCCACGGGCTGCACGGCGAATGGATCCATGTACACGTGCTCCTCGCCGCGCGTGATGTAGGCGCCGCGCCCGCCCAGCGTGATGACCGCGCCGTCGCAGATCTTGCGCAATTCGCGCATGGCGTCGTGCGTGCTGTCGGTGCCTGTCAGCGCCAGGGCTTCGTCCCGGTTGGCGAAGACGAAGTCCACGTAGCGGTCGATGATGTCCAGAAAGTCCTGCTGGTGGCGATGCACGCAGAAGGGGTCCGCGAGGCTCATCGTAACGTGGATGCCCTCCGCGCCCGCCGTGCGCAGGGCCAGCGCGGCAGCCTCCTGCTGGTTCTGCGTGTCCCACAGGTAGCCGGTCATGTAGAGCAGGTGCGAGGACTTGAGGGCATCCAGGGGCACGTCCGCGGCGGTCAGCTCCTGGCAGGCACCGAGGAAGGTGTTCATGGTACGGGCGGCATCCGGTGTGACGAGGATGATGACGCTGCCGGTTACGCTGCCGTCCAGCCGTACAAAGGAGTTCACGCCCGCCTCCTCCAGCTTCTCCACATACACCTGGCCGTGGACATCCCGGCCCACCTTGCCGCAGTACGCGGTGCGGCCGCCAAGCTGGGCGATGCCCAGAAGCGTGTTGGCGCAGGAGCCGCCGGCGGCGGTCTGCACCGAAAACTCCTTTAGGTGTTCCAGCAGGAAGCCGTGGCGCGACGCGTCGATGAGCTGCATGTGGTTCTTCTTCAGCTCCATGCGCTCCAGGAACTCGTCGGGCACCTGCACCAGCAGGTCGATCAGGGGATTCTCGATACCGAAGACGTCGAATTGCATGCGTGGCCGATGATAGGGCGCGCACCCGTGCGGCGTTCAGGGCTGCGGGAGCGGCCGGAGTTGACGGATGGGATACGGACGGGCTTTCATTCGAACAGGACTGGTATACACGATTCCGGGACGACTCCCAAGCAGGGAGCGCCCGGGACCCGCCCGCAACGCAAGGAGGCGATGCGCACAATGGCCAGGCATGCCCCCGGAGAGCCCGCCGAGATCGTGTTGGCGGAGCGGCGCCTGCCCTATCGCCTGCAGCGCAGCCCACGCCGGCGCACCGTGGCCGTGTGCGTGGACCCCGAGCGTGGTGTGATCGTCTACGCCCCCCTGCGCATGGCGCAGCGCCGGGTGGATGGCTTCCTGCGTGAAAAGCAGCACTGGATTCTGGCCAAGACTTCGGAACTGGAGCGGCAGCAGCGGGGGCGCGAGCCGCTGGAGTGCGCGCCGGGCAATCTGCTGCCCTTCCAGGGCGCATGGTATCCGCTGGCGGTGGAATCCAACGGCCGCCGCTGCGAGCTGAGCCTGCAGGGCGGCGTGCTCTGGCTGGGCCTGCCTGCACGCACGCTGCAGCGCCTGGAGGCCGAGGGCCTGCGCGGCACCGCCCTGCGCGAGCACGTGGTCGCGGGCTACCGCGAGGCCGCGCGCCGCGTGCTGGAAGAACGCATGGCGCACTATGCGGCGTGCCTGGCCGTGCGTCCGGCCGCGCTGCGCGTGAAGGATCAGCAGCGGCGCTGGGGCAGTGCCTCGGCCAAGGGCGGCCTGAACTTCAACTGGCGCTTGGTGCTGGCGCCGCCGCCCGTGCTGGATTACGTGGTGGTGCACGAGTTGTGTCACCTGGTGGAGCTGAACCACTCACCCCGCTTCTGGGCGCAGGTGGCCGCCGTGCTGCCGGATTACCGCGAGCGGCAAGCCTGGCTGCGCGAGCACGGCCCGGGCCTGTACGACCTGTAGGCACCACGAATCACGCCGCTTCGCTGCCACGCCGGCGGCCTTTGCCAAAACCCAAAGGAGCCCGCATGAAAATCACCCGCCTGTACGTGGACGAACAGGGCGAGACGCACTTCGACGAGCACGAGGTGAAGTGGAAGGAGCAGGGCATCGCCGGGCGCATGAGCGAGCGCCTGCCGGCCACGGGCATCATCTTCCGCGAGGTGCAGGCGGACTACGACTACGACTGGCACAATGCCCCCCGCCGCCAATACATCATCAACCTGGACGCCGGCGTGGAGATCACGGTGAGTGACGGCGAGACGCGCGTGATCGGCCCCGGCGAGGTGTTCCTGGTGGAGGATACCCACGGCAAGGGACACATCAGCCGCGCCGTGCAGGGCAAGGTGCGCAACTGCATCTTCGTCACGCTGGACTGAGCGCCCGCGGGGCGGGCCTCAGAAGGACATTGCCGGGCCTACCCGCCCGGCTCCAGCACGGCGCGGAGGAACTCGCGGGTGCGGGCCTCGCGGGGCTCGCTGAAGATCTGCGCGGGCGGGCCCTGCTCGACGATGCGGCCGCCATCGAAGAAACATACGCGGTCGGCCACGTCCCGCGCGAAGCCCATCTCGTGCGTCACGACCAGCATGGTCTGGTCCTCTTCCGTGGCCAGACGCTTCATCACCCCCAGCACCTCGCCCACCAGCTCCGGGTCGAGCGCGGAGGTGACCTCGTCGAACAGCAGGATGCGTGGGCGCATGGCCAGGGCCCGGGCGATGGCCACGCGCTGTTGCTGGCCGCCCGAGAGCTGCGCGGGGTAGCTCTCCAGCTTGTCGCCCAACCCCACGGTCTCCAGCAGCTCGACGGCGCGGGCGCGCGCCTCCTCCTTGCTCAGCCCCAGCACGAGCCGGGGGGCCTCGCTCACGTTGCGCAGGGCGGTCATGTGGGGGAACAGGTTGAACTGCTGGAACACCATGCCGATGTTCGCGCGCACCTTGCGGATGTGGCGCACGTCGGCCGGCACCAGCCCGCCGTTGCGGGGCATGTGGTACAGGTAGTCGCCGGCCACCTTGATGTACCCGTCGTTGGGACGCTCCAGCGTCATCAGCAGGCGCAGCAGGGTGGACTTGCCCGAGCCGCTGGGGCCGATGATGACGAGCTGCTCGTTGGGGGCCACGTCCAGGTCCAGCGCGTCCAGCACCACCAACTCGCCGAAGCGCTTGGTGACACTCTGGAACTGCACGATCGGTTCAGCCATCGCGGGCGCTCACTTGGTGGGGTTCTGCCGGGTGATGCGGTAGGCCAGCGATAGCCGCCATTCGGCCCGGCGGATGAGGTAGGCGGCGATAAGACTGAGGCCGATGAAGAACAGCCCCACCAGTGTCACCGGCTCCAGGTAGCGGAAGGTCTCCGAGCCGATGATCTTCGCCCGCTGCATCAGCTCCACCACGGCGATGGCGGAGAGTAGCGGCGAATCCTTGAACATGCCCACCAGATAGTTGCCCAGCGCCGGCACGACGGGCGGCACGGCCTGGGGGATGATGACGTTCGTATAGACCCGAAGCGGACTGAAGCCCAGCGCCGTGGCGGCCTCCCACTGCCCGCGCGGGATGGATTCCAGCCCGGCGCGGTACACCTCGGAGGTGTAGGTGCTGTAGTGGATGCCCAGCCCCAGCACCCCGGCCACCATGCCCGAGAGCACGATGCCGTAGTCCGGGAACACGAAGAACAGGAAGTAGAGCTGCACCAGCAGCGGTGTGCTGCGGATGAACTCGATGAACAGGCCTACGGGCCAACTGATCCAGCGACGCCGGCTGCGCCGCAGCAGCGCCAGCAGCAGCCCGGCGACCAACGCGAAGGCATAGCCGATCACCGTGGCCTCGATGGTGGTCAGCGCCGCCCGCGCCAGCAGGGGCAGGATCTGCAGCGTGAAGGCCCAGTCGAAGTGCATCAGCCCAGGCCCCCCCGCGCCAGTCCGCGACCCAGCCGGCGTTCGGCCAGGCGCATGCCTCCCGTGATAACCAGGGCTATGGCGAAGTAGATCAGCAGCACCAGCGAGAAGATCTCCGCCGTGCGGAAGGTGGCTTGGTTGAGCTGATAGGCCTTGAAAGTCAGGTCGCCCAGGGTGATCAGGGAGACCAGCGCCGTGGACTTGAGCAACTCGATGAACAGGTTGCCCCAGGGCGGCAGCATGGTAATCACCGCCTGCGGCACGATGATGTGGCGCATCATCTGCCAGCGGGTCATGTTGAGCGCCGTGCAGCTCTCATACTGCCCCTTGGGCACAGCCACGATGGCCCCCCGCACCACCTCGGAGCCGTAGGCGCCCACGTTGAGCCCCAGGCCCAGCACGGCCACCTGGAACGCCGAGAGCGTGATGCCGAAGAAGGGCAGCACGAAGAACAGCCAGAAGAGCTGCACCAGCGCCGAAGAACCACGGAAGATCTCCACGTATACCGCGGAAACCGCCCGCACCGGCCACAGGTGCGACAGACGCGCCAAGCCCGCGGCAAAGGCCATAGCGACCGCCAGCAGGGAGGCCAGCACGGTGATCTGCACCGTGACCACGGCTCCTTGCAGAAGCTGGGGCAGGAACTGCAGCATCGGTATCGGCTCCGGGCCCGACAGGGCCGCCGCGCACCGCACAGACGCACGGCCACCGGCCGCACGCCGCGCCCGGTGGCGGCCTGGGGAGGGCGGCGGGCGGTGCTATGGATCACGCCGCCCGGCCCGCGGGAGCTACTTGCCGGCGCAGAGCGCGGCGGTGGTGGTGTCCGGCATCTCCAGCTTGGTGAAGCCGAACTTCTTCACCAGGGCCAAATGCTCAGGGCTGCCCACGAAGTCCTTGAGGTACTTGTCGAACTCGCGCCGCAGGGACTGGTCCTCCTTGCGGAAGGCGAAGGCACCGTAGCCGATGGCCTTCTCGGGTGTCTGGAACGGCTTCGCCCGCTGCACGGAATCCCCGCCCTTGTCCGCCATGCGCTGGATGGAGAGCGCCGTCAGCGCGGCGGCATCCACCCGGCCGGACTTGACCGCGGCGAGCATGCTGGCCTGATCGGGCAGTTCCACGATCTGGCTGTCCGGGATGCCCGCGTCGCGCGCGTAGCCTCGCTCCACGGCCCCGGCCATCACGGCCAGCTTCACGTCCGGGTGCTGGCGCACGTCGCCGTAGCTGTGCAGGTTCTTCGGATTGCCGTTGCGCACCAGGAAGGCCTGACCCAGCTTGTAGGTGGGCTCGGAGAAAGCCACCTGCGCGCAGCGCTTGGGCGTCACGAACATGCCGGCCGCGATCACGTCGAAGCGCCCCGCACGCAGGCCCGGGATCAGCGAGGCCCACTCGGTGAGCACGCCGTCCACCTCCTTGATGCCCATCTTCTTGAAGATCGCCTTCGCGATCTCCGGCGCTTCGCCCGTCAGCGTGCCGGATGCCGTGGCGAAGCCGAAGGGTGCCTCGTTGGCGAAGGCCACGCGCACAAACCCCTGGCGCTTGATGCGCTGCAGCGCGGTCTCGGCCTGGCTGGGCGTGGCCAGCGTTGCAGTCAGCACCGCTGCCGCGGCCACGGCGCTCAGCGCCATCATCCATCTATTCAGCGTTCGCATGGCTTCCTCCCTGCAATGGTTCGGCGCGGATGTGCGGTGGGGGCAATCAATTGGTGACGCCGGGGAAAATAGCGATCCACCGCCCCGCGCAATCGCACGGGCTGCACAACCCTTTGATATCAGGATCGTATTGTCTGACGGATCGGTAGAGCCTAGAGGCTAGAACAGCAGGCTCATGTGTGCAACCCGCGAGGACTTATCGTGCGTGAAATAATCTCCACCTGTTTGAAATTACTGCCGGATTCCGGAGGCCTGCGCGCGCCTTGCGCAGACGCATATCGCTCACGCCGTCACAACCAATGCACGTTGCTTGCACCTCGTGTCGCGCCGGCAAGCCCGCAGCACCGCATCACCCCAGCCACTCGGCAGTGGAGGATTGACAACCATCGCGGTAGAATCTACGGTGTTGGATTCGGAGGCTGGCCCACGCTCACGGCGTCGTCAGCACCGTTGCAGCAGCCAGGGGCGGTAGTTAAGTTGGTTATAACGCCGGCCTGTCACGCCGGAGGCCGCGGGTTCGAGTCCCGTCCGCCCCGCTGGAAGCAGCAGTCGCACGCAGATCAGGGAGCCAGGCTCAGCGCCGCGGCTCCCTTTTTTGTGCCCACCGCGTGTCCACGCTTCCGCCCACGCATCGTCCGCCGGCCTTGTCCGGACCCTTAGCTGGACGAACCCGGGACCCCCTGCACCATTCGCATCGCTGGGATAAAATGAAGACAGGGACGCCTCCCCGCCTGCGGAGGTGATGCCGCCCGTCCTGACGGTTGTGCCGTCCGGACGCGGACAGGCAGCGCTCCGTGGGCTGGGGCCGGTGCGGCGCTGGCCGTGCCCTCCCGGCAGAAGAGCCGCCGGCGACATGGCTGCGAAGGCGCCCGACCGGTGTACTCGCACGATCACTGGATGAAGGCCCGCGCGCCCGCCTTTCTGGCGCATGGGTGCCGGAAAGCCCGAGCTGCGGCGGCGCCTCAAGGAGGAATCATGGCAACGCAAGAACACCCGGTACAACCCAGTCAGCAGCAGACTCCTGCCCCACAGCCGCCCGAGCATCCGCTCACGCAGCTGCAGCGGCGCATGAGCCAGATGTTCGACGACGTCTTCGGCCACAGGGGTTCGTTCTGGAACCTGCCGACGCTGGACAGCGGTCCGGACTGGCTCGCGGACTTCAATCCGCGCATGGACGTGACCGACGATCCCGCGGAGCTCACCATCACGGTGGAGATTCCGGGCATCGAGGAGAAGGACATCGACGTCTCGCTGACCGACAACCTGCTCACCATCAAAGGCGAGAAGCACGCGGAGAGCGAGGAGAAGGGCAAGGACTTCCTCCGGCGCGAGCGCTCCTACGGCACCTTCCGCCGCTCCATGCGGGTGGGGCCGGAAATTGACGCGTCCAAGGTCGATGCCACCTTCAAGAACGGGGTGCTGCGCGTGACCCTGCCCAAGACGCCCGCGGCCCAGAAGGCAGCACGCAAGATTCCGATCCACTCGTGACCGGTCGCGCAGCGACCCGGGCGGTTTCCCTCGCAACAAGGCGGAGCCGCCCGACTCTCGCGGCGGGCACCGTTAAGGGTCGCGCAAGAGGCGAAGGACGTGGAAAGACTTCCTACCAGGTGAACATCGCCAACGGAACAGTCGACGGGGTAGGGGAGGTGGCCTCACCGATCGTTTTGTTGCTGACGATCACGTTGAACCACTCGTAGGAAGTGTCGGACGACGAGACCTTCTTCCAGTACGTCGCTTTCACATCCTTGCCGCTGGTGTCTGCACTGGCCAGCACAACCGTGTCCACGGTGTACGTAGCGCCCGTAGGCGAGAAGCTGATTCCGAAGGGCACGCCCGTGCTGTTACCGGTTGCCGTAGCCGCCCCCGCGGCACTTGAGCAGGTGGTGCAAAACAGCGCGATATATTGGGGGCCACCGGCCGTATTGACGGTGAACTCGCCGCTGTTCGACCCTGTGACGGTGAAGGTGGAGATCGACTGCAGCGTATAGATCGGATCGGTCGTGCTGAGTCCGGATCCCCCACCGCCCCCGCAGCCGGTAAGTCCTGCCAATACGAGCAGCAGCGCGGTGCCTACCACCAGAAATCGAGTGCGCGCGCGTCCTTGCGTGCGTGTCTGCATGGTGCGTCCTCCTTGTTCCGATGCCAAATCAGACCGCACCGGCGCCGGAATTGCGGCCGAAGCCAACCACTTCGCCAACGGTCCCCATGTAAGATAAACGTCCGATCGCATCGGTTCAGTTGTCGCCGATCGGGCGCGATGCTACGCCATTTGGGCCTTTGCAGCCTTGACGGCCGAGTATGGAGGGCCTATTGACTGAGATGCACTCTCACTTGAACCGGAGCGCCCGATGCCCGGCTTGCGTCGCGCTGGAGTGGTGGCCTGGGTGGCCGTGCCGGTCCTGCTGGCCGCGTGCGTGCAGGGCGGGGCAGAGCGCCGCGTGGGGCCCGAGGAGCATGCGCTCGCGGCCCAAGGCGCGTACTACGTGACGACGCAGGGCCGGCCGGATGCGCTGCAGCCGTTCCTGCTGCTCGTGCCATCGCAGCCGAAGGCCGTGGCGGTGCTGTTCGCCGGGGGCCAGGGCCAGATCGGGCTGTTGCCGGACGGCCACATCCGAAACGGCGACAACTTCCTCGTGCGCAGCCGCGAGCGCTTTCTGGCGCAGGGGCTGGCCGTGGCCGTGATCGCCCCGCCCACCGACCATCCCTCGCTGGACCGCTTCCGCAGCACCGAGGCGCACACGGCGGACATCGCCGGGGTCATCGCCTACCTGCGTGGACGGCTGCACGTGCCTGTGTGGCTTGTCGGCACGAGTCGGGGTACAATCTCCGTCGCTTATGCAGCCTCGCGGCTGGCACCACCGGCCGGGCCGGACGGCATCGTGCTTTCGTCCACGGTCACGGTGCTCTCGCGGGGCGCATCGGCGGATGGCGCGGACCTGGCCGCGATCCGGGTGCCGACGCTGCTGGTGCAACACCGGCTGGACGCGTGCCGCGTGACGCCCTTCGGCGGAGCCGAGGCCCTGCTGAAGCGCTTGGTGAACGCGCCCGCGCACGAGTTGATCGCCATCGAAGGCGGGGGGCCGCCACGTGGGCCGGCCTGTCAGGCATTCAACTACCACGGATTCATCGGACGTGAAGCCGCCACCGTGCGGGTCATGACCGACTGGATCAAGGTCCATCCACCCGTGCGGAGCTGACCGCTCCGGGTTCGGGGCCCATACGGCAAGCGGGCGCAACCGGCAAAAAGGGGCGATTCCATGGAAGACCCGGTCTGGACGAACGAATACCAGCAGTTCCTGCAGCAGTGCGTGGAGTCGGGCCACCTGGACAAGCGCGAGCCCAACCAGGAGCACCGCCTGCACCCCCGCTTCCGGCTCTGGTCCAACATTGTGTGGACCACGGGCGACTTCCAGTTCGCCATCGTGGACCTGTCCGTCTCCGGCATCGCCTTCGATGCCAACCGCGCCTTCGAGCCGGACCGCGAAATCGTCGTGCGCCTGAGCGACCTGATCTCCGTTCGGGCCCGCGTCATCGGCTGCAATGAGCTGGATACCACGCCCATGTTCTTCACCGGGCGCTACCGCGTGCGTTGCCACTTCGAGGATTCGGTGGAGGGCCTGCGCTTCCTGGTGATGGTCAAGGACATGAAGCAACTGCGCATTGAGACCTAGATTCCACACGGCTGCCTGCCGAGTCGCCCCATACAGCCGGGCGATGTCATTCCGAGCGCAGCGAGAAATCTGTTGTGACGGAGCGCAAGCAGATTCTTCGCCCCGCCAGACGGGCCTCAGAATGACACCCGTGGCCGCACGCCGGCTCGCCTGAATTCCGACCAGGGACTAACCCTTCCGCTCGTGGAGCCGCATGCGGATCAGCTCCAGGTGCTCGCGGCCCCAGAACAGTTCCCCGTCCAGCACGAAGGTGGGCACGCCGAAGACGCCCTGCGCCTCGGCCTCGACGCGGATGCGGTCGTGCTCCGCGCGGCCGTCGCCGGCCAGCCAGTCCCGCAGGCCGGCCACGTCCGCGCCGGCCTCCCGGGCCACGGCCTCGATCACCGCCGGGTCTTCGATGTCCAGCTCGCGCTTCCAGAAGCGCTCGAACACCAAGTCGTGGTAGCGCCGCAGCGGGGCCTCGCCCTGGCGCTTCACCCACAGCATCCCCGTGTTCGCGCATGCGGAGTCCCAGATCTTGCGCGGCCCGCGGATCACCAGCCCGCGCAGGGTGGCGTAGCGCCGCGCGTCCATGTAGCTGTAGCGCACCCGCCGCCACTGGTGCGGGGTGCGGTGCTCCTCCTCCACCTCGCCTTGTGGCCCCAGCGTGGCGCTGCCCAGATAGTCGGGAATGTTGAGCGTGTATGGCAGCCAGTCCAGGGCCGCGCCTTCCGCCTCGGCCAGCTCGTACACCAGGTCCTTCGCCAGGAAGGCGTAGGGCGATTTATAGTCGATGTAGACCGTGATCTGGCGTGTCATGGCGCCGATTGCACACGCCCGCGCCGCGCCTGTCAACCACCCAGGCATGAATTGCGCTACAGAACACCTATTGATAGTATTTCCATCAGCCTGCCCGATCGGGGGATCGTGGAAGCCAGGCTCAGGATGGCGCGCACGATAGGGGTGTGTTGGGGGGCCTGCCGTCCGTGCCGCGCCCTTGAACCGCGACCCTTCGGGGCAGGTGCTGCGCAGCGAAGCCGGTTCACCCGAGCAAAAGGAGGGACCCCATGAAGGCTGCAGTGTTCACTGCCGCGGTCATCGGCATCCTGCTCGTCGTGGCGGGATTCCTCACGTACTACGCGCCGTAGGGCGGTTCACCGCGAAGGACGGCAAGCCACCGCAAGGTGGCGGCGACGGGAGGCGAGGCGCGCGGAGGCGGCTCCCTCCCGTTTCTTCGTTCGTGCGCGCGACTACCAAAGTTCCGCGGGCATGGGCAGACCCTCGAACAGCTCCGGCCCCACGGGGCTCACCGGCAGCGAGCCGTCGCGCTCCAGCAGGTCGTAGATCTGGCGCAGGTGCTGGCCCGCGTGCCAGGTGGTGCGTTCCAGCAGCAGGTGCGTGCCCTGCTCGCCGTAGTAGGTGCTGGCGATGCGCGCAAACACCTCGTCCGGCGCCTGGGCGAACCACGCCGCCAGCCGGTCGCGTACCTGCTGGCCGTAGACGGCCAGCGCCTCGCCCGTGCGGAGCGATTCCGGAGCGTCCTCCACCAGCCAGAGCTGCTCCAGGTGGCCCTGCTCCATGGTGTCCACGAAGGCCGCGCTGAGCCGGAACACGTGGTAGGCAAGTTGCCCCAGCGTGCGGTCGCGCTCCGGGTGCTTCAGCGCCAGTTGGGCGGGCGTGAGCCGCTTCACCAGGTGCTGGGCGTAGTAGAGGATGTTGTCCTGCACCTCGGCCAGCTCCCGCGGGCTGAGCGCGGGGGTATCGTCGAAGGGCACGCCCACCAGCCGGGCCAGCGCGCCGGGGTTCCAGCCGTGCACGAAGCGCCCGTCCACAATGGTGGCGGGCACGCGGGGGATGCCCAGCGCCGTCAGCTCGGCCTGGGCCGCCGGGTTGCCGTGCACGTTGACCGGCTCGAAGTCCACTCCCCATTGCGAAAGCAACTCTTTCGTCTTGGAGCAGGAGCTTCAGCCGGGTTGGTAGTACACCTTGGGCTTCATCGGGGGCCTTTCGGGAATGGGAATCGGTGCGGCGACCGGCGCCGCGGCGCTTTCCCCCGGTCCTCGCACGATCCACGGCAGCTGGCAAGGCGGGGCACTGCGCCAGCACCGAGCAGCGGCCCACGCGGAGCCCAGCATAGCCAAGCCCCGCGCAATCGTACTAGAATACCGCGCGACGCCACCCGCACCGCGGCCGCACGCCGCTTCACCCCGCAGGAGATGCTCCATGCCCAGCGCCGCCGAGGCGATGACCGAGTCGGAATTCCGGCAATTGGCCAAGGCCGTCTACGACCGCATCGAGGCTCAGTTCGATGAGGTGGACCCCGACGACGTGGAGTGCGAGGTGGCGCAGGGCGCGCTGACGCTGACCCTGGCCGATGGCGCCCGTTGGGTGCTCAGCCAGCAGCCGCCCGTGCGGCAGCTCTGGCTGGCCGTGGCCTCCAAGGGCCGCGCCTATCACTTCGACTACGAGCCCGGCAGCGGCCGCTGGCTGGACGACAAGGGCGAGGGTGTGGAACTGTTGGCCTGCCTGGAATCCCTGCTGGCCGAGGTGGCGCACCTGCAGGTGAAGTTCTAGCGTCGCCCCTCCCTCCGAAGCCTACGAGAGCCCATGATCCGTGTTGCCCTGCTGGACGACTACCAGAATGTGGCGCTGGACTGCGCCGAGTGGGAGCGGCTGCCCGAGGGCGTGGCCGTGGAGCACTTCACCGAGCCCATGGCCGACGTGGACGTGCTGGCCAAGGCCCTGGCGCCCTACCAGCTCGTGATGGCGCTACGGGAACGCACGCTGTTCTCTCGCGAGCTGCTGGAGCGCCTGCCGGAGCTGCGGCTGCTGGCCACGGCCGGCATGCGCAACGCCGCCATCGATATGGACGCCGCCACGGAGCTGGGCATCCTGGTGTGCGGCACAGAGGGCAGCGGCGTCTCCACCATGGAGCTGACCTGGGCACTGATCCTGGCCGCCATGCGCCACGTCCCGGTGGAGCACGGCAACATGCGCGCGGGCCGCTGGCAGGAGACTGTGGGCGTGGGCCTGGCCGGCAAGACCCTGGGACTGGTGGGGCTGGGCCGCATCGGCGCCATGATGGTGCCCGTGGCCAAGGCCTTCGGCATGCGCACCATCGCCTGGAGCCAGAACCTGACCGCCGAGGCCGCCGCGCAGGCCGGCTCCGAGCGCGTGGAGAAGGACGCTCTGCTGGCCGCGGCGGACGTGGTCTCGATTCACCTCAAGCTGAGCGAGCGCTCCCGCGGCCTGCTGGGCCGCCGCGAGCTGGGCCTGATGAAGCGCACGGCTTGGCTGGTCAACACCTCCCGCGGACCCATCGTGGACGAGGCGGCGCTGATCGAGGCGCTGGAGCGTGGCACCATCGCCGGGGCGGGGCTGGACGTGTATGCCGTGGAGCCGCTGCCCGCGCGGCATCCCCTGCGCGAGTTGGAAAACGTCGTGCTGCTGCCGCACATCGGCTACGTCACGGAGGAGGTCTACGCGGCCTTCTACGGCGAGACGCTGGAGAACGTCCAGGCCTTCCTGGCGGGCCAGCCCACCCGCGTGCTGAACCCGGATGTGCTGGGCCGCCTGCGTCCGCCGCCCGCCGCCTGAGCTCCCGCTCCACCGCCGCCATGGGTATCCCCTTCCGCATCGGCACAGGTGCAGGCTTTTCCGCGGACCGGCTGGACCCCGCCGTGGACCTGGTGCAGCGCGGCGAGCTGGACTGCCTCGTGTTCGAATGCGTGGGGGAGCGCACGCTGGCCTTCGGTCACCGCGACCGCATGCGCGACCCCGCCGCGGGCTACAACAAGCTGCTGGCGCCACGCTTCCGCGCCATCCTGCCGCTGGCACGCGAGCACGGCACGCGGGTGATTACCAACATGGGCGCGGCCAACCCCCGCGCCGCCGCGGAGCGCACCGTGGCCCTGGCGCGCGAGCTGGGCCTGCGCGGCCTGCGCGTGGCCTGCGTGGAAGGTGACGACGTGACGGCGCGCATCGGCCCCGAGACCGCCCTGCCTGAGCTGGGGCGCACCGTGGGCGAGGTCAGCGCGGCGGGGCAGCCCCTGGTGGGCGCCAATGCGTACATCGGTGCGGACGCGCTGCTGCCCGCCCTGGAGGCCGGCGCGGACGTGATTGTGGCCGGGCGCGTGGCCGATCCCTCGCTATTCCTGGCGCCCATGCGCCATGCCTTCGGCTGGGGCGGCGCGGACTGGGCCCGGCTGGGCGCGGGCACGGCCGTGGGACACCTGCTGGAGTGCGCGGCGCAGGTCACCGGCGGCTACTTCGCCGATCCGGGCGTGAAGCCCGTGGAGAACCTCGCCTACGTGGGCTTCCCCATTGCAGAGGTGGCCGCGGACGGCAGCGCGGTGATCACCAAGCTGCCCCAGACCGGCGGCTGCGTGACCCTCCGCACGGTGAAGGAGCAACTGCTCTACGAGATTCACGACCCCGCCCGCTACTTCACGCCGGATGTGGTGGCGGACTTCTCCACAGCGCGGCTGGCGGAGGCCGGGGCCGACCGCGTGGCCGTGAGCGGCGCCGTGGGCCGCGCGCGCCCCGACCAGCTCAAGGTCACCGTGGCCTTCGACGGCGGGGTGCTGGCCGAGGCGGAGGTGGGCTATGCCGGCCCGGGGGCCAAGGGCCGTGCCCGCCTGGCCGGGGAGATCGTCGCGGAGCGCATGGCCCACGTGCACGGCTTCGGCGGCGAGCTGCGCATCGACCTGATCGGCGTGGGTGCCCTGCACGGCAGCGCCGTGGAGCGCCCGGCCGAGACCCAAGACGTGCGTGTGCGCGCGGCCCTGCGTACATCCGATCGCGAGCTGGCCGAGGCCCTG
>Ga0209919_1000115_pt1 | contig 41275 bp, 35 predicted proteins | sample SalPon2A_C_D2_MG_FD_185721 | JGI IMG/M metagenome (GOLD analysis project Ga0209919, IMG submission 185721) | Soil microbial communities from South San Francisco under conditions of wetland restoration - Salt Pond MetaG R2A_C_D2_MG (SPAdes)... | ecosystem: Environmental > Terrestrial > Soil >... | reverse complement strand
TCAATACAGGACTATTTTAGTCCTCTTAATGGTTTCGGGCAAGACGGGGCCTTATAATTCACAGAATGTTTCAAGGAGGCCCTGCGTAAATACGATGCCGCAGGATTTCAGGAATTTCCGGGATTTCTACCCTTACTATCTCGGTGAACATAGCCGCCGGGCGACCCGCCGGCTGCATGTATTCGGCTCGCTCTGCGTCATCGGGTTGATTATCGCGGCCGTCGTGACGCATATCTGGTGGCTGTTGGCGCTGACGCTGGTGGCCGGTTACGGTTTTGCCTGGGTGGCGCATTTTTTCTTCGAGAAGAACCGGCCGGCCACCTTCTCCCATCCGTTCTACAGTTTCGCGGGCGACTGGGTCATGTTCTTCCAGGCGCTGAGCGGGCGCATAAGCTGGTGAGTGCTTTTCAGACCTGGCGCTGGCGGCGCCGCATCCGCCGGTTGGCGCTCGACATGCGTCACGACTTCGTTCTGCCCGACGGCCTGGAAGGCTACGTCCATATCGAGCACGTGCTGCTGCGCCCCGAGGGCCTGTACGTGCTCGACCTGCTGGAAGGGGCGGGGCGCCTGATCGCCGGCGAACGCCTGCCCGAATGGTCGCTGATGGGCAAAAAACGGCGTTTCACCTTCCCCAATCCCCTGCTGCTGCTGGAACACAAGCTGACCGCCGTGCGCCTCGTCGCCGGCCGGGTGCCGGTGCGCGGCCACGTGATCCTGGCCGACGGCCTGGACGTTCCCCGGGCGCAGCCCGAGCGCGTGGTGTCCCTGCCGGAGCTCAGGCAGCAACTGCCTCACCTGCCCGGCGATGCGGCGGTCGCACCGGCCACCGCCGAGGCCTGGTCTAGAATCAGGACGGCCGCGTCGCATTCGGCCCGGTAGCCGGGCCTTTCACCACGAATAACGTGGCAATGGGGCGTAGCGTCAGCGCGCCGCGTGCGCGGCGATGACCTCCGAGACGCAGGCGGTCAGGCGCTTGCCGGTCTCGATGTGCAGGAACTCGTTCGGCCCATGGGCGTTGGCGTGCGGGCCGAGCAGCCCGGTGACCAGGAACTGCGCCTCGGGAAACTGCTCGCCGAGCATGCCCATGAAGGGGATGCTGCCGCCGGTGCCCATGTAGAGCGCATCCTTGCCGAAGTGGTTCCGCGAGGCCTGCTGCATCGCATCCGCCAGCCACTCGGCGACCGGCGGGGCGTCCCAGCCGCCCATGGTGGACTCGGCATTGAATTTCACATGGGCGCCGGCCGGCGGATCGGCTTCCAGTGTGCTCTTGACCTCGGCCGCAGCCGCCTCGGGATCCGCGGAAGGCGGCAACCGGAAAGAGAGCTTGAAGGTACTGCCCGGGCGCAGCACGTTGCCCGCCGCCGACGGGGCGGGGAACCCGGCCGCTCCGGTTGCTTCCAGGCAGGCGCGCCAGGTGTTGTCGAGCAACTGCTCCACGGGATCGGCCTGGTCGGGATGAGCCCCGTCCACGAACGGGAAGCGATGCCAGGCGGTTTCGCCGAGAGCGGCTGCGGCCTCTTTCGCCTGTTGCAGGCGCTGCGGCGGAATGTCGACCTGCAGTGCGGATGGTTTGATGTATCCGTTGGAAGAATCTTCAACACGATCAAGAAGATAGCGAATAATTCTAAAGCTGGATGGCACCACACCGCCCGAGCCTCCGGAATGCACGCCCTCGGTCAGGATGTCCACCGTGAGCGTACCGACCAGGTTGCCGCGCAGCGAGGTGGTGCACCAGAACTGGTCGTAGTTGCCGCATTCGGCGTCCAGGCAGACTACCAGGTCGGGCGTGCCGATCCTCTGCGCCAGCGCCTCGAAGTGGTGGGGCAGGTCGAAACTGCCGCTTTCCTCGCACAATTCGATGACGATCACGCAGCGGGCGTGCGGGATATCCTGCTCGCGCAAGGAGCGGATTGCCGTCAGCGAAGAGAACACCGCGTAGCCGTCGTCGGCGCCGCCGCGTCCGTAGAGCTTGCCGTCCTGGATGACGGGCCTCCAGGGGCCCAGGCCTTCGCGCCAGCCGTCGAATTCGGGCTGCTTGTCGAGGTGGCCATAGAGCAGGATGCAGGGCTTGTCAGCAGCACCATCGACGGTGCCCGGAATCTCGATGAAAAGCAGGGGGGTACGTCCGGGCAGACGGTGGATCTCCATCTCCATGTCCGGCAGCGCGTGCTCCCGGCACCAGCCGGCGGCGAGCTGCACGGCCTTTTCAATATGGCCGTTGGCCTCCCAGTCGGCATCGAAGTTCGGCGACTTGGCGGGGATGCGGATGTAGTCCTCGAGGGCGGGGATGATGTCCCGGTCCCAGGAGTTATCACTGAATTGCTTGAGTTTCTTGATGTCCACGACGAATCCTTTGCGTGATTTGGGCTGATACCGAGACAGCTTCCTAGTGTACTGCCTTCCGTGTGAAGCCTGGGCCAGCACCATAAAAAAGGGCCCGCCGAAGCGGGCCCAGCACGCGTCCGTCGCTAACGCGACGGGAGGAGGACACTGTTAATTTTTGACTTTACGACATGCGGACGGTACAAACTTGAACATGTCCGCACTCTCTACCTTGCACACCCATTTGACGCTGTCCTTGCTTCCGGTGGAAGAGAGATAGAGATACCTGCCCCGCAGTGGCTTGGCGACGGGCGAACCCCTGAACTTCACGCTCACGAGGTTGCCGTTGCTACCGGCACTGATGGTGACCGAGGTCACGTAAGTGCCGCTGATGCTGCCTGCAGGTGCCAAGCCGGCCGAGGCATTGCTGGGGGGCCAGGAACCGGTTTCGTTGAAATACGACACAATGGCGCTTTTGGTGCCGTCGGCCAGGACATAGCCTTCGGTACCTTGTGCCCTTGTGGTGTAGTTGAGGAACAACGGAATGGCAATGGCCGCCAGGATGGCAATGATGGCCACCACGATCATCAACTCGATCAGGGTGAATCCTCGTTGCTTGTCCGCCAGGTTGGCCATCTCGATTACTCCGACTGGGGCTTGTCTTGCAATCGAGATGCAGCAAAAAACATGCCAAATTCCTTGGAATCACAGCACGATTTATAAAAAACCAATTAAAACAGAAGCTTGCTGTATTTTTTTTAGTGCGGTTCAGTGATGGTTTGATGTGTCGGTTTAATCCGACCTGACAAAATTTGTCATATTTCTTTCATATTTTGGCAGGTGTTTCGTCGCTCATTGTCACTTCCCGGGAGGAGAACAGGCCTCGGCACGGGTCGGCCGCGACCTGTTTTTTGCCTCAGGTATTGCCCGATTTGACCAATTGACGCTGCATTACCAGGCGCTGGATTTCGTTGGTGCCCTCGTAAAGCTGCATGACCTTGGCGTCACGCATCAGTTTTTCAGTGGGGTATTCGCGGCTGTAGCCATAGCCGCCCAGTATCTGAGTCGCTTCGGTGGCTGCCCACATGCCGGTATCGGAGCCGTAGGCCTTGGCGTAGGACGCCAGCAGGGTGTTGTTGAGACCGTGATCCTTGGCCCATGCCGCCTTACGGGCAAGCAGGCGCGAGGCCTCGGTACGCATGCCCATTTCCGATATCTTGAACCCCACGGCCTGGTGTTCGATGATCGATTTTCCGAAACTCTGGCGCTCGGTGGCATAGCGCAGCGACTCGTCCAGTGCCCGCTGAGACAGCCCCGTCGCCATGGCACCAACCATGGGGCGCGACCGGTCGAAGACGCGCATCGCGATCTTGAAGCCATCGTTCTCCAGGCCGAGCCGCTGGGCATCGGCGAGTACGACGTCTTCGAGGAATACCTCGCAGGCCGGCGAGGCTTTCTGACCCATCTTGGCCAGCGGCTTGCCGACGGAGAGCCCCTTCATGTCGCGGTCGACCAGGAAGGCCGTGATCCCGTAGGTGCCCTTGTCAGGCGCGGTTTTGGCGAACACCACGAAAAACTGGGCCACGCTGGCATTGCTGATCCAGATTTTCTGGCCGTTCAGCACCCATTCCTTACCCTTGCGTTCGGCCCGTGTCTTGATGGCGCTCACGTCGGAACCGGCCGAGGGTTCGGTCAGGGCGTAGGCGCCGAAACTTTCCGAGAGCAGGCCGAAATATTTCTTCCGCTGCTCGTCGTTGGCGGCGATATTGATGGGATCGGCGGCGAGATTGTTGAGCAGGATCGCGAGAGCGATGCCGGAGCAGCCCCAACCGAGCTGTTCGGCCACCAGGATCAGATCGAGCACCGAGCCGCCGGTGCCGCCGAATTCCTCGGGCACGCTGACATTCATCAGGCCGAGGTCGCGCGCCTGGGCGACGATGTCATCGGGAAATTCGGCCTTGGCGTCGAATTCGGCTGCATGCGGGGAAATGACTTCCCGGGCGAACTTCTGCGCCAGCTCGCTGATCATGGTTTGTTCTTCGGTCAACGCGAAATCCACGTTTTTCTCCCTGAGGTTGCTGAAGCTGGGTAGTTTACCAATCCGTTTGGAGAAACGCCGTTCAGCTTCAGGTGATGCCGCGTTCGACGGGACGCCCCGGATCGCGGATCCACTCGCTCCAGGAGCCCGGATAGAGGCGTGAGCCGGTGAGTCCGGCATGTTCCATGGCCAGCACGTTATGGCAGGCGGTGACCCCCGAGCCGCAATAATGGATGACCGAGCGGGGATCCCGGGCGAGGGTCGAAAAACGGGTACGCAACTGCTCGACCGGCAGGAACCTGCCTTGTTCGTCGAGGTTGTCGCCGAAGGGCCGACTGTGGGCTCCGGGTATATGCCCGGCCACGGGGTCGATGGGTTCGAGTTCCCCCAGGTAACGCCGCCGGTCCCTGGCATCGACCAGCCGGCCGGAGTGCAGGTGCGAGACGACACGTGCCACTTCGTGCACATCGGCTATCCCCGCAAGCGGTTCGCGAATCCTGAAATTGACGGGTTCCCGGCCCGGTGCTTCTCCGCTTTCGAGGGTGCCTCCTGCCTTCTCCCAGGCCCTGATGCCGCCATCGAGCACGGCGACGGCCTCGTGTCCCAGCCACCGTGCCAGCCACCACAGGCGGGCGGCGAAGGCGCCCCCGGCGTCGTCGTAGGCCACTATTTGTGTCTTTTCGCCGACGCCTTCCGCTCCCAGCCACGCCGCCAGTTTGTCGGGCGCGGGTAGAGGGTGGCGGCCGGTATGCGGCCCGGACGGGGCCGCCAGCACACGATCCAGGTCGGCATGGCGCGCACCAGGCAGATGCCCTTCGCGATACAACTTTTCCCCGACCGACGGGTCATTCGCCGAGCAGCGGCAATCGAATATCCGCCATCCGGGGCGTCCCATGCGGTCTTTCAGATCGTCCGCGGATATCAGCGTGGTGCAGGCCATCGGGTTCTACCGGCAGAGCCAGTCCTTATACTGTGACTTTATTTGTCCAAGAGCAAACCATGGCGACCCTCAACGGCAAGACCCTGTTCATCACCGGCGCCAGCCGCGGGATCGGCGCCACCATTGCGGAGCGGGCGGCGCGCGACGGCGCCAACATAGCGATCATCGCCAAGACCAGCCGACCCAATCCCAAGCTGCCGGGCACGATTCATACGGTGGCCGAGGCGGTGGAGAAGGCGGGCGGCAAGGCACTGCCGCTGGCAGTCGACATCCGCGACGAGGTGGCCGTGGCAAAGGCGGCGAAGCAGACGGCCGAGCACTTCGGAGGCATCGATATCCTGGTCAACAACGCCAGCGCCATCTGGCTGGCGGGCACCGAAGATACTCCTCCCAAGCGGCTCGATCTCATGTTCGACGTCAACATGCGTGGCACGTTCATCTGCTCCCGGGCCTGCCTGCCGTGGCTCGAGCGCGCGGACAACCCCCACATCCTGAACATGTCGCCGCCGCCGGACCTCAATCCACGCTGGTTCCGTGATCACACGGCCTATACCATCAGCAAGTACGGCATGAGCCTGTGCGCCCTGGGCATGGCGGCGGAATTTGCCCCGCAGGGCATCGCCGTCAATACGCTGTGGCCGCGCACGGTCATCGCGACCGCTGCCCTGGCGATGCTGGGGGGGATGATCAAGCCCGAACAGTGCCGCAAGCCGGAGATCGTGGCGGATGCCGCGCATGCCATCCTCGTGCGCCCGAGCCGCGAATGCACGGGGCGTCATTTCATCGACGACGAGGTGCTGGCCGAAGCCGGGGTGACCGATCTGTCCGGCTACGCGATGAAACCCGGAACGCCTCTGGCGCCCGACCTGTTCATCAGTTGATAGCCTCAGTCGGAAGTCTTGTCCGGCGGGGTCGTGGTTTGACGCGTGGGGGTGGTGCCGGTCTTTTTTGAAGTCGAAGTCGTGCGCCGTGTCGTTTTTTTGGTGCTCGTGCGCTTGCGCTGGCTCGCCTTGCGTGTCGCGGTCTTTTTACCCGAAGACGGGGCGGATCGTGGACGCGGGGTTTGCGCCGCCGCCGCACCGGAAGTCGCCGAACTGCTCTCGCCGGCACCCGGGGCCGCAAAGGGGAAGGGGCGGTGTTCGGAATTGTAGGTGAGGAAGTCGATGATCGCCGTGGCATAGCGGCTCAGGTCTTTACCGCTACTACGCAGGTTCGGGCTGGTTTCGCCATTGGCCAGGACACTCAGGAACTGGAACACGGCGGTGAAGGCGATAAAGCAGCCGACGCAGCCGAGAATCGGGATGAACAGGAGCATGATGCCGAAGCGCCGCCATGCAGCGCCAGCGACGATGTGGGTTGTCCAGTCCGACTCGCTCATGTAGTCAACCATCTTCGGAGCATTAGCATGAAGCTTAGCAGAGACTGTGGAGGAGAGGGCAAATAATGGAGTTCATCGACATCGGGGCGAATCTCACGCACGACAGTTTCGACGCGGACCGCGAGGCGGTCATGGACCGGGCCCGGGAAGCCGGCGTATCGCACATGATCGTGACCGGCGCCGATGTGGAGCACAGCCGGGCGGCGATCGACCTGGCTGCCAGGTGGCCGGGCGTGCTCAGTGCCACCGTGGGCGTGCACCCGCACCAGGCAGCCGGTTTCGATGCCGGTGTCGAGGCTACGCTGGATGCCATGCTGTCAGAACCCGGGGTGGTGGCCGCGGGCGAGTGCGGACTCGATTACTTCCGCGACTTTTCTCCCCGCGATGCGCAGCGCATGGCTTTCGAGGCGCAAATCCGGCTGTCCATTGCGCACGGCCTGCCGCTGTTTCTTCACCAGCGTGATGCGCATGACGATTTCATCGCGATACTCGATGCGTTCAGGGGGCAATTGCCGCCGACCGTGGTGCATTGCTTCACGGGCGAGGCCCTCGAGCTCGAACATTACCTGGACCGCGGGTTTTACATCGGCGTAACCGGTTGGATCTGCGACGAGCGTCGTGGAAAGCACCTGCTGGATGTGGTGGCGGACATTCCCGCCGGCAAGCTGATGCTGGAGACCGATGCGCCGTATCTGTTGCCGCGCGACTTGAAGCCGCGACCCAAAACCCGACGCAACGAACCGATGTGGCTGCCGCACATTGCCGGGGTGGTGGCACGTGCCCGCGGCGAATCGCCGGATGCGGTGAGCCGGCACACGCTCGCTGCCACACGGACGTTTTTCCGGCTGGACAGGCATTAGCCCAACATCCGGGCGGTCGGAGACGAATCCGGGTGGTAATCAGTCTTCAGCCGCTGGCGGCAGCAGTACCTTTTCCAGCGCGCTTTGCGCGGCTTCCAGCGAATGACCGTCGTTGATCGCCACCATCACCGTATCGTCGCCCGCCATGGTTCCGGCGATCTCGCGAAGCTGCATCTGGTCGATCATGGCCGCCAGCAATTGCGCCCGTGCCGGCAGGGTTTTCAGCACGAGCAGGTTGGGCGGCGAGGGGCGCACGGCGCAGGGAGGTGCGCGAAACGGGTTTTCCGCGCCGACCACGTAGCGCCCCTGCTGCTTGATGATATTGAGTCGGCGCAGATGCCGGGACAGGGTGGGTTGGCTGATCGTGATCCCAAGCCCTTGCAGACCGCGGAGCAGGCCATGCTGGTCCCGCACTTCCCGGGTCTCGATCAGGCGCAGCAGCGCCTCGTCGAGTTCGGGCATGCGTTCGTTGCCGGGCATGATCGTCTCAGGCCAGCGCCTGCGCGAGCCGTTCGACCGTGGCATCCAGCGTGGCCTGGTCGCAGGCATAGGAGAAGCGCATGAACCCCTCGAGGCCGAAGGCCGAGCCGGGTACCGCGGCCAGTTCAGGACCGTCGAGCAGCCAGTCGGCGAAGGCGATGTCGTCTTTCAGTCCGCGCGCGGCAATTGCCTTGCGGCAATCCACGAAGGCATAGAAGGCACCGTCCGGCGGGAGGCAGTTCAGTCCCGGCACGGCGTTGAGGCCCGCAACGAAACGATCGCGCCGATCCCGGAAGGCCCGGCGCATGTCGGCGACGCAGGACTGGTCGCCGTTGAGCGCCGCCACCGCGCCGGCCTGTGAAGCCGTTGCCGGGTTGGAGGTGCTCTGCGACTGAAGCTTCTTCATGGCGCCGATCAGCCACGCCGGTCCGGCCGCGTAGCCCAGGCGCCAGCCGGTCATGGCATAGGCCTTGGAGACGCCGTTGACGACCAGGGTGCGGTCGCGCAGCCCGGGCGTCGCCATTGCGATGTTCGCGAAGGGAATGTCGGGGGTGTAGATCAGGTGCTCGTAGATGTCGTCGCTCACGATCAGCACGTTCTCGTGCCGGACCAGCACCTCGCCCAGCGCGGCGAGCTCTTCGCGCGAATACACCGCGCCCGAGGGGTTGTTGGGGCTGTTGAGGACGAGCATTCGAGTTTTGTCGGTGATCGCCCGTTCCAGTCCCTCCGGAGTCAGCTTGAAACCCTGTTCGGCGGAGCAGGGCAGATACACCGGCGTGGCGCCGGCGAGCTTGGCCTGGGCGGGGTAGGACACCCAGTAGGGAGCGGGTATCAGCACCTCGTCGCCCGGGTCCAGCGCGGCCATGCAGGCGTTGAACAGGGCCTGCTTGGCGCCGCTGGTGGCGATGATCTCGTTGCTTTCGTATTCGAGGCCGTTTTCGCGCTTGAGCTTGGCCGCAATTGCCTGCTTGAGTTCCGCGGTGCCGTCGGCCGGCGTATAGCGTGTTTCCCCCCGGTCGAGGGCGTCACACGCGGCGCGGCGGATGAAGTCGGGCGTATTGAAATCGGGTTCGCCGGCGGACAGATTGAGCACATCGCGGCCGGCCGCCGCGAGTTCCTTGGCCTTGGCGCTGATCGCCAGCGTCGGCGATGCGCGGAGTTGTGCAATACGTTGGGAGGCTTGCCTCACGAAGGCACCTTTCTGGGAACGGGAAGGCGGGTTATTGTAACGAAACGCGCGGACGTTGCCCGGCTCCCGGCCTCTATAATAGTCCGGCCATGACCGATTCCAGCCCCACGCACCGGCCATTCCGCCTCCAGTCCGATTTCCAGCCTGCCGGTGACCAGCCCGAGGCCATTGACGCCCTGACCCGCGGGTTGAAGGATGGGTTGGCGCGCCAGGTTCTGCTCGGCGTGACCGGCTCGGGCAAGACCTTCACCATCGCCAACGTCATTGCCGATCTGCAGCGCCCGGCCATGGTGCTGGCGCCCAACAAGACGCTGGCCGCCCAGCTTTACGGCGAGCTGCGGGAGTTCTTCCCGGAGAGCTCCGTGGAATATTTCGTCTCCTATTACGACTACTACCAGCCCGAAGCCTACGTGGCGGCGTCCGACACGTATATCGAGAAGGACGCCTCGATCAACGACCACATAGAGCAGATGCGCCTGTCGGCCACCAAGGCCATCATCGAGCGCCGCGACGCCATCGTGGTGGCGACCGTGTCCGCCATCTACGGCCTGGGCGATCCCTCGCTCTACCTGAAGATGGTGCTGCACCTGGACCGCGGCGAGCGCATCGACCAGCGCGAGATCCTGCGCCGCCTGACCGAGCTGCAGTACAAGCGTAACGAGGTCGATTTCCGGGCCGGCACCTACCGCGTGCGCGGCGAGGTCATCGACGTGTTCCCCGCGGAAAACGAGCGCGAGGCCGTGCGCATCGAGCTGTTCGACGACGAGATTGAATCGCTGGGCTATTTCGATCCGCTGACCGGAGAGCTGCTGCGCCGGGTGCCGCGCCTCACCGTCTACCCGCGTACGCACTACGTGACGCCGCGTGCGACGCTGATGGCGGCGGTGGACAAGATCCGCGACGAGCTGGCCCGGCGCCTGCCCGAGTTGCGCGAGGCCGGCAAGCTGGTTGAGGCCCAGCGCCTGGAGCAGCGCACCCGGTTCGACATCGAGATGATCCTGGAGCTGGGTTATTGCCAGGGCATCGAGAATTACTCGCGCCACCTCTCGGGACGCGGGCCGGGCGAGCCACCGCCGTGCCTGTTCGACTACCTGGCCGAGGACGCGTTGCTGTTCATCGACGAAAGCCACGTCAGCGTGCCGCAGTTGAACGGCATGTACCGCGGCGACCGCTCGCGCAAGGAAACGCTGGTGCGCTATGGCTTCCGCCTGCCGTCGGCGCTCGACAACCGGCCGCTCAATTTCGAGGAATTCGAGCACCTGTCGCCGCAGACCGTTTATATCTCGGCCACGCCCGGGCCCTACGAGCGCGAGCATGCCGACCAGACGGTGGAGCAGATCGTGCGTCCCACCGGCCTGGTCGATCCCGAGATCGAGGTGCGTCCGGCGACCCACCAGGTCGAGGACCTGCTCTCGGAAGTACGCATCCGCGCCGAGCGTTCGGACCGGGTGCTGATCACCACGCTCACCAAGCGCATGGCGGAGGACCTGACCGAATACCTCAACGAGCACGGTGCCCGTGCCCGCTACCTGCACTCCGACATCGACACGGTCGAACGCTCGGAGCTGATCCGCAACCTGCGCCTGGGCGAATTCGACGCCCTGGTGGGGATCAACCTGCTGCGCGAGGGACTGGACATCCCCGAAGTCTCGCTGGTGGCGATTCTCGATGCCGACAAGGAGGGTTTCCTGCGCTCGGAGGGCGCATTGATCCAGACCATCGGCCGCGCCGCCCGCAACTTGACGGGGCGCGCGATCCTGTATGCCGACCGCGTAACCGGCTCGATGCGGCGGGCGATCGACGAAACCGATCGCCGCCGGGCCAGGCAGCAGGCCTACAACGAGGAGCACGACATTACCCCGCAGGGCATCCGCAAAGCCGTGCGCGATGTGATGGAGGGCGCCTACGGCGAACATGGCACCAAGGTGAGCGCGCTGTCGAAGGTGGCCGAGGAACGCACCCGGTATCAGCGCATGTCCGGGCGCGAGCGGGAGCGCAAGCTCGCGGCGCTGGAAAAGCAGATGTATGAGCACGCCCGCAACCTCGAATTCGAGCAGGCGGCGAAAATCCGCGACGACATAGAGCACATACGGGAAGTGGCCTACGGTCCCGGCGTGGAAACGGCGGCGAAATAGGCTGTACGGCCGCGCATCCGCTAAAATCAGCGCGTTGAAGCAGCGAAGTAACCCGTCTTCCTCCACTGTGCGCCCGTAGCTCAACGGATAGAGCAGCGGCCTTCTAAGCCGCAGGTTGCAGGTTCGATTCCTGCCGGGCGCGCCATTTCCGGGGGGCGGATCACACTTCGCCGGGCGAAATCCGCTGTCGCCAGCCGGGCGGAATTCGGTATACTACGCGGCCTGCGCCGCGAGGCGCTGGACGAGACGATGGTGGACGTAGCTCAGTAGGTAGAGCCCCGGGTTGTGGCCTCGGTGGTCGTGGGTTCGAATCCCATCGTCCACCCCATCATTTGCAGGAGTGGTGCTTCGGCACCGCCACACAAAATCGGCTGGGCCGTTAGCTCAATTGGCAGAGCAGGGGACTCTTAATCCCAAGGTTGAAGGTTCGATTCCTTCACGGCCCACCATATAAATCAAATACTTACGCATTATTCTTAAATAATGAAGCATTATCTGGACGGCCAGTCCTGCCCGGTGCTCAAATCTCGCGGGGGTTGGCGGTGCCCTGGTTGCGTTCGTAACGCGTCTGGCAGCGCAGGCAACGGCTGGCGGCGGGCTGGGCGCGCAAGCGTTCGGCGGCAATCGGCTCGCCGCAATCCACGCACTCGCCATAGCTGTTGTCATCCATGCGGATCAACGCTTCCCGGATATCGCGTATCTCGTTCGCATCGCGCTGGATGTCGAACAGGCGCGAGTCCATCAGCACGTCCGCAGCGGCCTCGTCGCCGATATCGCGCACCTGCGAGGAAAGCTCGGCGTAGTTTTCGTCCGTCCGCGCGTCGAGTTCGCGGCGGAATTCCTCCACGAGTACTGACAGGCGCTCCCGGAGCCGGGAGCGAAGTGCTTTCGTTTCCTCGGGACTGGTTTCCTTTTTCACGTGTTTCTCCTTTCTCCATTTCCGGATGGCTGCGGGGTTTACCTAGCGTACATGATGCGCCTGTATGCGCTCATGACGTGGGCAGGCCCGGCCGGCTTGCTTTTCAGGGGTGGATTAACTGATAATAAGCGGCTTGATTTTCCTCCTTGCCTTACCGCGACGTCACGGAAGGCTGGAACCCACAAGGAGCAACCATGCGTCATTATGAAGTCGTGTTTCTGGTCCATCCGGACCAGAGCGAGCAGGTGCCGGGCACCATGGGCCGCTACAAGAGCCTGATCGAGGCCGCGGGCGGTAGTATCCATCGCCTCGAGGACTGGGGCCGCCGCCAGCTCGCCTATCCCATCCAGAAGCTGCACAAGGCCCACTACGTGCTCATGAATATCGAGTGCGACCAATCGGCGCTGACCGAGCTGGTGGATGCATTCAAATTCAACGATGCCGTGCTGCGTCACATGATCATCAAGCGCGACAAGGCCTATACCGAGGATTCGCCGCTGGTGAAGGAGCGCGAGCGCGAGGATGCCGAGAAGCAGGCCCGCGCCGATGCCGAGCAGCGCGCCGTCGAGGCCCGCGCCGAGCGCGAGGCAGCCGAGTCCGATGACAAGAAGGGCGAGGAAGAAGACTACGAGATGCCGGACGATGACGATGATTACGACTCCGACGGCGAAAACGATTACGATTCCGACGAAGACAAGGGGTCCTGACCATGGCACATTTCAGAAAGGGCCGTAAATTCTGCCGTTTCACGGCCGAGGGCGTCGAGGAGATCGACTACAAGGATCTCTCCACCCTGCGCCAGTACGTGACCGAGACCGGCAAGATTGTTCCCAGCCGCATCACGGGCACCCGCTCCTACTACCAGCGCCAATTGTCGCTGGCGGTCAAGCGGGCGCGCTTCCTCGCGTTGCTGCCTTACACGGATCACCATTAACAGCGACGCGGTGCCCCCGAAGGCGGGACTGGACCGGATCATCTCCGGGCTGACCCGCAACCCGCCGCTCGGTGCCGTCGTGACGATCGGCCTGGGGCTGATCCCCGGCTTGAACCTGCTGAGCGGTGCGCTGCTGGCGCTGGTATTGCTGATGCGCGGCTACCTGCGCGTGTTGATCGTGTTCGCAGCGGCGACCGGCGGGCTCGCCCTGATCGGCTGGGCCATCGGAGTCGGCGCCGGACGCATGCTGGCGGATCCCCTGGTGGGGCCCTTGCTCGGCATCTGGTTGCCGGCCCTGGTCCTGGCCTGGGTGCTGAAAGCCAGCCGCTCGCTGGCACTGACATTTGCCGTGGCGGGCCTGGTGGCCTGTGCGGTCGTGGTGGGTCAACTGGTGTTGATCACCGACCCGTTCGGGGCGTGGCAATCGATACTGTCGCCGATGCTGGAGCCGCTCAAGGCGCTGAGGGACAGGAGCGCGGCGGAATGGCAGCAGGATATCGCGGCCATGGCACGCCTGATGCCCGGGATGAGCGCTGCCGGAGTGGTGGTGGGTTCGGGCGCCATGGTGCTCCTGGCGCGCTATTTCCAGGCGCGGCAGATGCGGCCGGGCGCGTTCGGCGACGAGTTTCGCCGCTTGCGGCTGGGGCACGTGGTCACCGTGGTGGCGTCGCTGGTGCTGGTGGCGCGCCTGGTGCTCGACGGCCCGGTACTCGACAACCTGGCGATCGTGATGCTGGCATTGTTCCTGTTCCAGGGCCTGGCAGTGATCCATGCGCTGCGCCTGGCGCGCGGATGGCCACGCTGGGGGCTCATTATTTTTTATATTCTGCTGGCGCTGCTGCCGTTGTGGATGCTGGGACTGGTATCCGGCGCCGGGTTGGTAGACAATTGGTTTGACTTCCGGCGGCTGCGTTCCCCACCGCCGGAGAAATGACGTAAAAGGAGTCGAAGACGTGGAAGTGATACTGCTGGACAAGGTCGAGAACCTGGGCAGCCTGGGCGACAAGGTCAAGGTGCAGCCCGGATACGGACGCAATTTCCTGATTCCCCAGGGCAAGGCCGTGCCGGCGACCGCCGGCAATCTGGCCGAATTCGAGAAGCGCCGTGCCGAGTATGAGGCGCAGGTCGCCGACGAGCTGGAAAAGGCCAAAATTCGCAAGAAAAACCTGGACGGCCAGCGCTTCGAAGTGCGTGCCCGCGCTGGCGAGGAGGGCAAGCTGTTCGGTTCGGTCGGCACCACCGATGTCGTCGACGCCCTGGTCGCCGCCGGCCACGAGATCGAGCGCAGGGAAGTGCGCATGCCGGATACCGGCCCGATCCACGAGTTGGGAGAATTCGAAATCGGCATCCACCTGCACTCCGACGTCGACGCGACCGTAACGATCGCGGTCGTCGCCGAGGAGTAAGGAACCGCCCCCATGGCCGAACGGGCCGAAGGGGCTGACCCCGCCGTTGCACGGCTGAAGGTGCCGCCGCACTCGGTGGAGGCCGAACGCGCCGTGCTCGGCGGCCTGATGCTCGACAATTCCAAGTGGGAAGAAATCGGCGACCGGCTCCAGGCCTCCGATTTCTACCGCCGCGACCACCAACTCATCTTCGCCGCCATCGAGGACCATGCCGAGCGTGCCGCGCCCTTCGACGTGGTCACGGTCAGCGACTGGCTGGGGGCGCGCGAGGAACTCGAGGCGGCCGGCGGGCTGGGCTACCTGATCGGTCTCTCGCAGGACATTCCCTCGGCGGCCAACGTCAAGGCCTACGGCGACATCGTGGCCGAGCGTGCCATGCTGCGCGCCCTGGTCAAGGCGGGCGGCGACATCGCCGGTGCAGCCTTCGCCACCGAGGGCCGCTCGCTGGTCGAGCTCATCGACGACGCCGAGCGCCGCGTGTTCGAGATCGCAGAGCGCGGCAATCGCCGCGGCCAGGGCTTCAAGCGGATCCGCTCGCTGCTTACCGAGGCCGTTGATCGACTCGACCAGCTCCAGCATTCCAAGAGCCACATCACCGGTGTCTCCACCGGGTTGAACGATTTCGACGATCGCACGGCGGGCCTGCAGTCCGGCGACCTGATCATCATTGCCGGGCGACCCTCGATGGGCAAGACGGCACTGGCCATGAACATTGCCGAGCACGTGGCAGTGGGAGAAAAGCTGCCGACCGCGATCTTCAGCATGGAAATGCCCGCGGTGCAGCTCACCATGCGCATGCTGTCCTCGCTGGGACGCATCGACCAGGGCCGCCTGCGCACCGGCAACCTCGAGGAAGGGGAGTGGCCGCGCGTCACCTCCGTGATCGAACTCATGAACGGTGCACCGCTGTTCGTGGACGATTCCCCGGGCCTGTCGCCGACCGAACTGCGGACCCGGGCCCGGCGCCTCAAGCGCGAGCAACCCGAGCTGGCCCTGATCGTCATCGACTACCTGCAGCTCATGCAGGTACCCGGCACCCGTGAAAACCGCGCCACCGAAATCTCCGAGATCTCGCGTGCGCTCAAGGGGCTTGCCAAGGAACTGGGCGTGCCGATCGTGGCGCTCTCCCAGCTCAACCGCAGCGTCGAGCAGCGGCCCAACAAGCGCCCGGTGATGAGCGACCTGCGCGAATCGGGCAGTATCGAGCAGGACGCCGACGTCATCGTCATGCTCTACCGCGACGAGTACTACAACGAGAACAGTCCCGACAAGGGCCTGGCCGAAATCATCATCGCCAAGCAGAGAAATGGTCCCACGGGCACTCTCCGGGCCACGTTCCGCGAACGCTATACCCGCTTCGAGAATTATATTTCCGAGGAGGCGGCCCTGCCGGAGACCTTCCGTTGAGGCGTGTCGTCGCCACGGTCAATATGGCCGCGCTCGCGCACAACCTCGCGGTGGTCCGGAAGCGGGCATCGGGCAGCCGTATCTACGCCGTGGTCAAGGCCGACGCCTACGGCCACGGCCTGGACAACACCGTATCCGCCTTTGCCGCGACCGACGGTTTCGCGGTGGCCTGCATGGACGAGGCGCTCGAGTTGCGCGCCCTCGATCCGCATTCGAACATCCTGGTGCTGGAAGGCATGTTCGACGGCCGTGAACTCGCCGCCGCTAAAGCCGAGAAGCTGGAGATCGTCGTCCATGACGACTGGCAGTTGCGCCTGCTCGAGCGCGACGGTGTGCAGGGTATTCGCAGAGTCTGGGCCAAGTTCGACAGCGGCATGCACCGGCTGGGGTTCCCGCCGGAGAAGGCGGACGAGGTTCGTACACGGCTGGCCGCGCTCGGCATAAACACCCCGGGCGTGATGAGCCATCTCGCCTGCGCCGACGAACCCGACCGTGACGATACCGATCGGCAGCTGGCGGCCTTCGCCGCCGTGCGCGAAAAATTTCCCGGCAGCCCGGCCAGCCTGGCCAACAGCGCCGGCGTGCTGCTGCACCCCGAAACGCACCTGGACTGGGTGCGCCCGGGCCTCATGCTCTACGGCGTATCGCCGCTGCTGGATCGCAACGGCGAGGACTTCGATCTGCAGCCCGCGCTGACCCTGAGCGCCCGCCTGCTCAGTATCCAGGACGTGGCGGCGGGGGAGTCCGTGGGCTACGGCGCGACCTGGCAGGCACCGCGCGCTTGCCGCATCGGCATCGTGAGCATCGGCTACGGCGATGGCTACCCCTGGCGGGCCGCGGCGACCGGCGAGGCGTTGGTGCGCGGTACACGGGTACCGTTGGCGGGGCGGGTGTCGATGGACATGCTGGGCGTGGACATCACCGAATTGCCGGCTGCGGAGGTCGGCGACGAAGTGATCCTGTGGGGCGAGGGACTGCCCATCGAAGAGATCGCTCGCGCCGTGGGCACCAGCCCCTACGAACTGGTGTGCCGGCTGTCCCGCCGCGTGCCGCGCCGGAACGTCGAACAGGCCGGCGCGCCGATCGAGGCCTCGGTCTGATGGCCCGCCAGAAAACCTATTACGTCTGTGATGCCTGCGGCGCACAGGCCCCGCGCTGGAACGGCCAGTGCAACGAATGCGGCGCCTGGAACACCATGGTCGAAACACGTCCGGTCATGGCGCGTCCCGGCGCAAGCGCCGCGCCCAAGGGCGGCTACGCGGGCCAGATCAGCACCGCGCAGCTCGCCGAGGTCAGGACCGAGGTGTCCACGGCGCGTACCGTGACCGGTCTCGGCGAATTCGACCGCGTACTCGGTGGCGGTCTGGTCGCCGGTTCGGTGTCGCTGATCGGGGGCGATCCGGGCATCGGCAAGTCGACGCTGCTGCTGCAGGTCATGGCGGCACTCGCCGGCCAGCTCTCCGTCCTCTACGTCACCGGTGAGGAATCGCTCAACCAGGTGGCGCTGCGGGCCGAGCGCCTGGGCCTGGCAAAGAGTCCCATCAGCCTCGCGGCGGAAACCCGCATCGAGGCCGTGCTCGAACTGATCGCGCGCGAGAAGCCGGCGGTGCTGGTGATCGATTCCATCCAGACGATTTATACCGAGTCCCTGTCCTCCGCGCCGGGCTCGGTCTCCCAGCTTCGCGAGAGCACCGCGCTGCTGGTGCGCCACGCCAAGCAGACCGGCACCACCGTGCTGCTGGTCGGCCACGTCACCAAGCAGGGCGCGATCGCCGGCCCGCGCGTGCTCGAGCACATGGTCGATACCGTGCTCTATTTCGAGAACGACGCGGGCAGCCGCTTTCGCGCGATCCGTGCCGTCAAGAACCGCTTCGGCGCGGCCAACGAACTCGGTGTATTCGCGATGACCGAGCAGGGGCTCAAGGAAGTACGCAACCCCTCGGCGATCTTCCTCGCGCGCGACACGGAACCCAGCCCCGGCAGCGTGGTCTCGGTACTGCGCGAAGGCACGCGCCCGCTGCTGATCGAGGTGCAGGCGCTGGTCGACGAAAGTCCGCTCTCCAACCCGCGCCGCGTGGCCGTGGGCTGCGATCCCAACCGACTCGGCATGCTGCTCGCCGTGCTGCACCGCCACGGCGGCCACGCGCTCTACGGACACGACGTGTTCGTCAACGTGGTGGGCGGCCTCAAGGTCGCCGAAACCGGCCTTGATCTCGCGATCGCACTGGCGCTGGTCTCCAGCCTGACCGACCGTGCGCTGCCGCAGGAACTCGTTGCCTTCGGCGAAATCGGCCTGAGCGGGGAAGTGCGCCCCGTCTACGGAGGCGAGGAACGCCTGGCCGAAGCCGCCAAGCAGGGATTCAAGCGCGCCATCGTCCCCAGCGCCAACAAACCCCGCGGCAAGGGTCCACAGGGTATCGAAGTCGTCCCCGTCCGCACCCTCACCGAGGCCCTCAACGCTCTCTGAGTCGATAAACCGGATACATTGCGTTATGGTTTCTCTCGAATCCGTAGAGAACGGATATCGATGGGGCGACCAGCGTCATTTGCATTGAGGCGGTTACTACTCGGGAAGGAGGGTAGTGGACCAGCCCGACTCCAGCGAACACAGCAAGCCCATTTTATTACCGTTCAGTCTTTCTGTGGCGGAATCGGCGTCGGCCGATGCTGTTCGTTGACGTGGACGTAGGTCATGGTAGCGGTCGCGACGCGGCGGACGTCCTCGCCGCCCCAGTCGCTTTCGGCGAACATGGTCACGTCCACATCGCATGAGGTGTTGCCGACCTTTCGAAGGTCTGTATAAAAGCTAACCAAATCACCGACGTAGACGGGTTTTATAAACACGAACGAATCAACGGCCACGGTGACGACGCGGCCCTTGGCACGGCGGTAGGCGAGGATGGCGCCGGCGATGTCGGCGTTGGACATCAGCCAGCCGCCGAAGATGTCGCCCAGGGCGTTGGTGTCGCGCGGCATGGCCACGGTGCTGACCGAGGCATGGCGATCGTCGGGCGGTGTCTCGAAGTGCATGCTTCTCTCTATCCTTACTTTACTTTCATTAACTTCAAAGGGGGCTTCTAAAGATTGTCCCAGCCCGGATCGGGAGTGTAGAGCGGTCCGTACATCTGGTCCAGGGCCGTGAGCCGGGCCTTGAGGTCTTTGGGCCCGGCGCTGCGCGCATAGTGCAGCGGGCCGCCGCGGAACGGGGCAAAGCCGGTGCCGAAGATGACGCCGGCGTCGAGCAGATCGGCGTCGGAGACGATGCCCAGGCGCAGGCAGCGCACGGCCTCGTTGAGCATGGGCAGGATCAGGCGGTCGGTCAGCTCCGAGTTCTCGGTGCGCCTCGAGTGCTGCTTGACCGGCTCGCCGCCGTTCCAGGTGTAGAGGCCCTTGCCGGTCTTCTTGCCGAGGTGACCGGCGTCCACCAACTTCCGTGCGGCCGCAGGGACCTTGAACTCCAAGGTGTCCTCGAGTTCCCGGGCGACGTCGAGGGCAATATCGAGGCCCACCGTGTCGGCCAGCTCGGCCGGTCCCATGGGCATGCCGAAGTCCTCGGCGGCGCCGTCGATGTCGGCCAGCGATTCGCCGCCTTCCCAGGCCATGAGCGCGCTCATCATGTAGGGCGCCAGCACGCGGTTGACCAGGAAGCCGGGGGCGCTTCGCACCGGCATCGGCAGCTTGCCCATCGCGCGCACGGCGGACAGGGCCTGTTCCACGACCGACTCGGACGTGTGTTCGGAAGAGACCACCTCGACCAGCGGCATTTTGGTTACCGGATTGAAGAAATGGAGGCCGACCAGGCGTTCGGGATGCTGCAGCACCGAGGCCAGGGTTTCCAGCGGGATACTGGAGGTGTTGGTGGCGAGCAGGGCGTTGTCGGCGAGGCGCGGCTCGATGTCCTTGAGCAGCCCCTGCTTGGCGTCGCGTTTCTCGACGATGGCCTCGATAACCAGTTCCGCATCGGCGAGACGTTCGCCACCGAGGTCCGGGTGCAGGCGTTCCATGGCGTCCTCGATCTTGTCGGGATCCTTGAGCTTGCGCTCGAAGAATTTACGCGCGCGTTCCCGGGCGCCGTCCACGTATTTTTCCTCGCGGTCCTGCAGGCCGACGTCCATGCCACGCGAGGCACACCAGGCAGCAATGTCACCGCCCATGGTGCCGACGCCGATCACGTGCACGCGGCGGGGCTTGAAGCGCGCCTTGCGGCCCAGGCCCTTGAGCCGGTCCTGGAGCATGAACACGCGCACCAGATTGCGTGCGGTCTCGCCGCACATCAGTTCGGCGATGGAGTGGGCTTCCAGTTCAAAGCTGCGTTCCTGCAGGGCACCGCCATGGCGCTGCCACAGGCGCACGATGGCATAGGGCGCCGGGTAGTGTGCTTCCCGCACCTTCGCGGCCAGTTGCCGGCGCAGCAACATCGCCACGAACGGGCGCGAGGGGCGGAGCGAAAGCAGGCGCTGCAGGAACGGCGCGTGCTGCATTTTTGGCGATTTGAGCGCCAGGTTGCAGGCGCGTTCGCGCAGCTCGTCCGGGGTGGCCAGGCGATCGACCAGGCCCGCAGCCTTCGCCGCGCCTGCGCGCAGTGACTTGCCGGCGAGCATCATCTTCATCGCGGGCAGCACGCCCATGACGGCGACGCTGCGCACCGTGCCGCCGAATCCCGGGTGGATGCCGAGCTTGACCTCGGGCAGTCCGAGCTGGGTATTGGAGGCATCGCTGGCGACGCGGTAGCGACAGGCCAGGGCGAGTTCCAGTCCGCCGCCGAGGGCGAAGCCGTGCACCATTGCCACCGTGGGGCAGGGCAGGCCCGCCAACCGGCCGAGCACCTGCTGGCCGCCGCGAATCAGGTCGTAGGCTTGTTCGGGCGTCTCCAGCCGCGTGAATTCCTTGATGTCGGCGCCGGCCGCGAAGCCGTTGTCCTTGCGGGAGAAGACGATCAACGCCTGGGGCATATCGTGCTCGACGCCATCGAGCACGCGGTCCAGCTCCCGCATGACTTCGGAGCCCAGTGTGTTGGTCGAGCTTCCGTCCTGGTCGAACCCCAGCCACGCGATGCCTTTTTCGTCGCGTGACAGGTTCCAGTGCTTGAATCCGGTTTCAGACATTGTGTTCATTCGCCTCGTGGTTGCGATTCAGCCATTGCTTCCAGCGTGTACGAAGACTCGGGCGCCCGACCCTGGCGCCGGGTGGCATCTGCAGCAGGCGCAGGCGCAGGGACGCGTTGATCCCGCGGATGGCCGCGTCGCGGTTGTCCTCGGCCTTGTAGACCGGCATGCCTGCGATGCGTTCAAAATCGCGGCCGATGCTTTCCAAACGCATTTCCGCGGCCTTGCAGTAGACGTCATACCAGTCGCCCCGGGCCCGATCCCCATAATAAAGCCCCATCCAGGCCCTCAAAACGTCGAGCCGCAGCGCCTCTGCCGCCAGGTAGCGGTCCAGGTCTTCTGCCACGGGCCTGAATTCCGGCATTTTGGAGGCCACGGAAGCGCGCACGTCCGGATCGAGTCCCCGGAGGGTGCGCTGCAACAGCAGTCGCTCGGTGCCGTCCATCAATTCGTTGCGCGCCTGCAGCAGTCCTTCGTCGCGATCCAGTGCGGTCCAGGCCCGGATATGCCGGTGCAGGTCTTCCCGGAGTACGTTCAGGGCATCTTGCTCCAGCCCGGAACGGGCCGGCGAGCAGCGGCGCCAGGCCCGTTCCAGTTGTCTGCGCCAATCACGGCGCCGCCACGGCGGCAGGGCAAGGGTCATTGCGTATACGGCCTGGGCCGGCAACGGATATTCCGGGATGCTAACACCTTGGACGGCGAATCGCGGGCCGGCCTTCAGTCGGTGGATTTACCGCCGCGGCCGAACATGCGCGCGATCACGTGGTCGCCGCTCGCCTCATGCACGACCGCCAGCAGGACGTGCCCGCACCAGTACACGATCAGTACCCAGGCAAACGTGACATGCACATTTTCGACGACTTCGGCGAGATCGCTGCGGCCCATGTGCAACTGGAGCAGGACGAAGATGAAGGTGCCGAGCGTCGCCACCGCGGTGAGCGCGAGCAAGCCGAGGCCGTGCACCAGTCCGGGCAGATTGGAACCGGACGGTCCCGATTGGGGCAGCCGGCCCCCGAGCGCGGAGCGGATTTCTCCCATGGCCTGGGCGAGACGGCGGGGGGACCACGGGAACAGGTGATGGAGGAGCCCGCGTTCCCGGGTCAGCAGCCAGATCCAGTGCCAGAGCACCAGCGTGGCAATCGTGAGCCCGAGGTAAAAATGCGTCTGCACCAGCAACGGCGTGTCGTGGTCCATGACCAGGCCGATAACAAGCTGGATCGTGACGAGGAGGGCGACGGCGAGGTGAATGCGTCGAATGGCCCGGCTCCAGGCGGCCGGTGTTTGTGTTGGCTGTTGAATGACCAGGCACTCCCGAAACTATTGAAGATAGTCTGCCATAGAGCACTGCGTGATGCATGAAATTCCCGTAATGTGCCTGGCCTGAGGTATCCCGGGGACTACGGGGCGGGGCCCGATTCCTGTACCATTGAAATGGTTACGCAGCGGAAGAGTCATGTCCGAAGCACTGCAGCGCATCGATGCCGGCCTGCTGATTCCCGGCTCGGGCGAGCCGCTGGAGAAGGCGACGCTCATCGCGAAGGGCGGGCGCATCGACTGGATCGGTCCCACCGCGGAGGCGCCCGCCGTCGGCAGCGACGCCCGCACCTTCTCCGTTCCCGTGCTCATGCCCGGCATGTGGGACTGCCACGTGCACCTCACCGGTCTGCGCGGCACCAACCTCGACCAGGCCATGCAGGTGCCGGTGCCCATCGCCGTGGCCCGCGTGGTCGGCGATGCCGAACGCGCGCTGGAGGCGGGCTTTACCAGTGTTCGCGAGGTCGGTGGCTACGGCGTCTACCTGTCGCGTGTAATAGAAGAGGGACAGGCACGCGGTCCCAGCATCTACGCGGCGGGCGATCTCATTTCCCAGACCGGCGGCCATGCCGATCTGCATTCCTATTCCCTGGGCTGCGTCGCCGATTACGCGGCCCGCGACGGCTGGCTGCACACTTGCGACGGCGAGGCCGAGTGTCTGCGCGCGGTGCGCCTGCAACTGCGCCGGGGCGCGAAGCTGATCAAGATCTGCGCTTCGGGTGGTGTACTGACCGAGTTCGACGACCCGATGCACCAGCAGTTCACGGATCACGAACTGAAGACGATCGTGGAAGAGGCGGCCCGCGCCGACCGCATCGTCGCCGCGCATTGCCACGGCAAGGCCGGGATCATGGCCGCGCTCAAGGCCGGCGTGCGCACGATCGAGCATGGCACTTACCTCGACGAGGAAGCGGCGCAGGCTATGAAAGACAGCGGCGCGATTCTGGTAGCCACGCGCTTCGTGAAAGTACGCATGCACGAGTACGGGCAACGCACCGGCATGGCGGATTACGCCTGGAAGAAGCTGCTCGCAACCGCCGATATCCACCGTCAGGCGATTGAGCTTGCGATCCGCAGCGGCGTGACTGTGGCCTGCGGCACGGATACCCTGACGTCCGGCCCGGATTCGGCGCTGGCCTGGGGGCTGCACGGCCTCGAGCCCGTATTGCTCGTCAAGGCCGGGATGACACCGCTGCAGGCCATCGAGGCGGCGACCGCGACCGGACCGCTCACGCTCGGCCCGCAGGCGCCGAAGGCGGGCCGGCTGGAGACCGGGTGGGACGCGGACCTGTGCGCGCTGGCCCGTAACCCGCTCGATGACATCGGAGTGCTGGCCGAGACGTCCAACATCACCCATGTGTGGAAACACGGCCGCCTCGAAAAGCAACCCGTCTGACGACCCGCAGGAGCGGTCGTCCCGGCCGCGATCCGGCCCTTGATGGCGCCTCAAGCCACGAGCCGCCGATGCCCGAAACGACGATTACGAAACTGAAGTCACGGAGGAGCCATGCCGAAGGTGATCAATCCCGCGACCGGTGAATGCATCCGCGAACTGCCGTGGCACACGGCGGAGGCGGTCGAGCGCAAGCTCGATGCCACGCGCAAGGCGTTCGAGCAATGGCGGGAATACAGCTTCGAACAACGCGGTGAATGCCTCAAGGCCGTCGCGAAGACGCTGCGCGAGGGCAAGGCGCGCCACGCGACACTGATGACCGAGGAAATGGGCAAGCCCGTGCGCGAGGCACTTGGCGAAGTCGAGAAGACAGCCTGGTGCTGCGAACACTACGCGAACCACGCGGCAGGCTACTTGGCGGCCGAGACGCTGGAATCCGATGCCACCCGCAGCTGGGTGCAGTACCTGCCGCTCGGCACCGTGCTTGGCATCCTGCCGTGGAATTCCCCTTACTGGCTGGCCGCACGCGTGTTTGCACCGGCGCTGATGGCCGGCAACACCGTACTCATCAAGCACGACCCCCACGTGCCCGGCTGCGCATTGGCGATAGAAGACGCATTCCGGGAGGCGGGCGCACCCGAGGGCCTGCTGCAGGCGCTGGTGATCGACAATGAGGCGACGGGCAAAGTGCTCCGCGACCGGCGCGTGCAGGCGGTCTCGTTCACCGGCTCGACCCGGGGCGGGCGTGCCGTCTCGGCAATTGCCGGGGAACAGATCAAGCCGGCGGTGCTCGAACTGGGTGGGTCCGATCCCGCCGTGGTGCTCGCCGATGCGAACCTGGCCGAGGCCGTCGACACCATCGCCACCTCGCGCTTCATCTGCGCCGGCCAGTCCTGCATCGCCGCCAAGCGCATCCTGGTCGAGAAGCCCGTGTACGACGAGTTCGTGACGGCGTTCCGCAAGCGCCTGGAAGGATTGAAAGTCGGTGACCCGACGCGCGAGGACACCGACATCGGCCCCCTGGCGCGCACCGATCTGCGCGACCAGTTGCATGGGCAGGTGCGTGGCTCGATCGAAGCCGGGGCTCGCTGCCTGCTGGGCGGGGAGTTGCCCGACGGACCGGGCTCTTTCTATCCGGTAACGCTGCTCACCGACGTACCGTTCGATGCCCCGGCATTCACGGAGGAGACCTTCGGGCCGGTGGCCGCGGTGGCCGCCGTCAACGACGCGGAGCATGCGCTCGCCGTTGCCAACGACACCGACTACGGACTCGCAGCCAGCCTCTGGACCACGCCCGAGCGGGGCGAGGCCATGGCCCGGCGTTTCGAAGCGGGCCAGGTTGCGATCAACGGCATCGTCAAGACCGACCCGCGCCTGCCCTCCGGCGGCATAAAAACATCAGGTTACGGGCGCGAGCTGGGACCGCACGGTATCCGCGAATTCGTCAACGCACAGCAGGTGTGGCTCGGGCCGAAGCGCGATGGCTGAAGCGAGATATCTCGCAAGGACGTCAAGAAAATCAAATAAAACAAGACGATAAATTCCGGCTGTAGGAGCGACGGTCCCCGTCGCGAAAGACCGGGTCAACGGAGCCTAAACGCGGTCGGGACATCCGCTCCTGCAATCTTGGCGCACTCTGCGTCGTTGCGAGAATCTTCTTCCCGCTACTTGACGGTGAAGTGGCGGTCGAGGGTGAAGAACGACTCGCAGCCGTCCTCGGTCACCACTACCGTGTCGGAGATGCCGCAGGTCTTGTCGCCGTCGATGCCCCACATCCAGGGGATGATGTGCAGGGTCATGCCCGGCTTGAGTATGTCCGGCGAACCCTGCTTGAGACTCAGCATGTAGCCCTCGTCCCAGGCCGGGGCGAAGGCGATGCCGATGGAGTAGCCGGCGCGGGTGATCAGGCTGGCACCGAAGTCGTTGTCGTTGATGATGCGGCGTACCAGACCGTCGACGTCGGAGACCGTCACCCCGGGGTGGATCAGTGCCTCGACTTCTTCCAGCGCGTTGAGCATGATGCCCTCCGCCTTGCGCATCGAGCGGCTTGGTTCGCCGAGTACGACGGTGCGCATCATCGCGGTGTGATAGCGCTGCACGCAACCCGCCATTTCCAGGAACACGTGCTCGTTCGGCTGCACCGTGCGGCCTTCCCAGGTGGCATGGCCGATCATGGTGCGCGGCCCGGACGTGATGTAGGGGAGCACGGCCGGATATTCGCCGCCGGCCCGGAACATGGCGTCGCAAGCCGCGGCGGCAATGTCGTTCTCGCTGACGCCTTCCGCCGCCGCGTCGAGCCCCGCCTGCATCCCGGCTTCGGTGGCCTTCGACGCCTTGCGCATGATCGCGATCTCGGCTTCCGATTTGCACAGGCGGCCTTCCTCGACGATGCCGTAGCAGTCGAGCAGGTTGCCGTCGGTGAACAGGGTATGGAAACGGTCCTGCTGGTAGGCCGGGAAGAAGTAGCTGTTGCGCTCGTAACCGACCTGCTTGTCGCCCAGGCCCAGGTCGCTGAGGACGCTGTAGAGCATCTGCAGGGCATCGCCGGTGTCACTGTAGAAGCGGGCATCCTCGACCCAGGTGCGTTGCTCGATGTTGGAGGCTTCCATCTGGCGCGTGACCGAGGCCGGTTCGTTCTCCAGCGGCACCACCAATGCCTGGAAGAACGAGTAGCCGGTGGTCTGGTGGCCGCACAGGTAGGCGAGGTTCTCGGGATCGGAGACGACGACCGCGTCGAGCAGCCGCTCCGACATGCGCTCGCGAAGTTCCCTCAGGCGCCGCTCGTATTCGGCGATCGGGAAGGCCAGCCCGTCATGCTCCCTCATAAGCCCGCCCCGGCCACGGCCTGTTCGAGCCGATCGAGGCCTTCCTCGAGCGTATCGTCCTCGATGGTGAGCGGCGGCGTGAGCTTCACGACCCGGCCGCCGGGGCCGCAATTGGGGATCAGCAGGCCCGATTCGAAGGCCTGGCGCACGATTTTCTGTACCCGCTCGCCGGTGCCCATGTCGATCCCCTGGATCATGCCGCGGCCGCGCACCTCGGCATCGACCGGGGTCCGGGCGGCGATCTTCTCCAGGCGCTTGCGCATGCGCTTGCCCTTTTCCAGGATGCCGTCCATGAAGGCCTTGTCCTCGAAGTAGCCGAGGCCCTCGGCGCCGGCCACGAACGACAGGTCCTGGCCGCGGAAGGTGCCGGTGTGTTCACCGGGCTTCCACTGGTCGTGCTCGGGCTTGATCAGGAGCAGTCCGAGCGGTGTGCCGTAACCGCCGATGCCCTTGGCCAGGCATACCAGGTCCGGGTCGAGCCCCAGGTTCTCGAAGCTGAAAAACGGTCCGGTGCGCCCGCACCCGACCTGGATGTCGTCGACGATGAACAGGCTGCCGTACTCGCGGGCCAGGGCCTGCAGTTCCTGCAGCCACTCCTTGCGGGCCACGTTGACGCCGCCCTCGGCCTGGATGGTCTCGACCAGGAAGGCGGCCGGCGGGGTCGTGCCGCTGGAACTGTCTTCCAGGGCGCGGCGGAGCGGGGCGAGGGTATCGACGCCGTCACCGAGGTAGCCGTCGTAGGGCACGCGCTCGACGTCGTTGAGCGCCACGCCGGCGGCGGAACGGAAGTGGTCGTTGCCGGTACAGGCCAGCGAACCCAGCGTCATGCCGTGGAAGCCGTCGGTAAAGGCCACGACCGTGCGCCGCCCGGTGACCTTGCGGGCGAGCTTGAGTGCGGCCTCGACGACGTTGGTGCCGGTGGGGGCGGGGAACTGCAGCTTGTATTCGAGCTTGCGGGGCTTGAGCACCACGTCCTCGAAGCGCTCCATGAAATGCTGCTTGGCGCGGGTGTACATGTCCAGGCTGTGGGTGACGCCGTCGGCTTGCATGTAGTCGATCATGGCCTGGCGCAGGCGCCGGTTGTTGTGGCCGAAGATGAGCACACCGGCGCCGCCGAAGAAGTCGATGTATTCCTTGCCGTCCGTGTCGGTCTGGCGGGCGTTGACCGCCGTGTCGAAGATCGCCGGCCAGGTTCGGCAATAGGCACGCACTTCTGATTCAAGTCGTTCGAAGATATTCATGGGGCGCTCCTTTCGTTTGCTCTGCACGGTGAATTTAGAGCATCAGTCCATGGTAGGCGCCATCATTTATGCATGCAAGGGAACTTTCATCCTGTTGTTTCCCGGGACTGGCGCATGCCGCGGCCGGCGAGCAGCCATATCAGCGCAACGGCCTCGAATCCCAGCGCCCCCGACACCAGGGCGGACGGCGCGAGATCATACAACGCGCCGAGCACGATGCTGCCGATCATCCAGCTCGCCCCGATCACCGTATCGAGCAGGCCGAAGGCTTCGGCGTGCCGGTCGGCCGGGACGGCGCGTGCCATCTGGGCCTTGAGCAGGGTGGTTTGCGCCCCCATGCCCAGGCCCCAGAAAACGACGCCGAGCCAGACGAACGGTCCCGCAAGCAGGAACAGCAGAATGCCTCCGGCGGCTGCGCCCAGCGGGACGAGCACCAGCAGTCCCGGGCCGATCCGATCGCTCAGGCGGCCCAGGTAAAAGGCGGCGATGCCTTCGACCGCCATGCCCAGGGCGAAAACCACCGGGATCAACGTCAGGGGCAGGTGGTCGACGCGCGCCAGATGAAAGGAAATCAGCACGAAATGGGCCAGTCCCGCCGTGGACAGGCCGGCAAAGACCAGCCAGAACCAGTAGGCGCGGGGCAGCCGGCCGCGTTCCATGGCCCGGGCGAGGGGGCGAAAACGCTCCACCCGGTGTGCGAACACCAGCGAGACGAGGGCAGCGAAAGCGGGCAGGGCGAGGATCGCAAAGGCCGCGTGGTAGCCGCCGAATCCCAGCAGCAGGGCGACGATCAGCGGGCCGAGCAGGGCGCCGGCCTGATCAAGCAGCTCGTGGAGTCCGAACGAGGCGCCATGGCCGACCAGTGAACCGGCGCGGGCGATGAATGCGTCGCGGGCCGGGGTGCGCAGGCCCTTGCCGAGGCGCTCGCCCACGACCAGCCCCGCGGCGGTCCCCAGCACGGACGTCAGGGCCAGCAAAGGCACGCACACCATGTTGAGGATGTAGCCCGTGTACATGAACAGCCAGTGCCGTCCGCTCGCGTCGGCGCCGCGGCCCGAGAACCAGCGCACCCCGTAACCGATGAATTCCGCGCCGCCGCCGATCACGCCGACCAGCAGCGCGTTGGCCCCCAGGGAACCCAGGTAGGGGCCGATGATGCTGCGTGCCCCTTCGTAGGTCATGTCGGCGAAGAAACTGACGATGCCGATCGCGACGACGAACCGCCATGCGCTGCGCCGTTCCGTGGGTGTATTGCCGGTTTCGTCCACGTTCGTCTCCCGGCTGCAAGGCCGTCAAGATTAACCGCCGTCGTGCCGCACGGCAATGACGGCGCTGCACGAACCCCTAAAATACGCAGGTACGAAGATACAGAATATCGAGGCGCAGCGGCTAGCCCGTCGCGTCATGAATGCAAGGAGAGACACATGAGCACACTCGGATTCGTCGGCCTGGGCACCATGGGCCGCCCCATGGTCGAGCGGCTGCTGGATGCCGGCTACGAGGTCCACGGCCATAACCGGACCGCAGCGAAGGCACGGGCACTGATCGACAAGGGCCTGCACTGGTGCGATACGCCGCGCGAGGTGGCCGAAAAGTCGGACTTCGTCATCAGCATGCTCACCGACGACGCGGCACTGGAGGCGGTAGCCGGAGGCAGCGACGGCATTCTCGCCGGGCTGGCTGCAGGCAAGATCTACGTGGACATGAGTACCGTCAGCCCGGAGACAAGCCGTGCCCTGGCGGAGCAGGCGCGCGAACGCGGCGCCCAAATGCTCGATGCGCCGGTAGCCGGCAGCGTCCCGCAGGTCGAGCAGGGCAGCCTCACCATCATGGTCGGGGGCGACAAGGCGGCCTTTGACGGCGTCGCTTCGGTTCTCGGCGAGTGGGGCTCGCCCGCCTACATCGGACCCAACGGTCAGGGCCTGCTGCTCAAGCTCGCGATCAACATCAGCCTGGCGGCGCAAATGATCGCCTTCAGCGAGGGCGTGCTGCTGGCGGAGCGGGGCGGCATCGATCGCGGGAAGGCACTCGAGGTCATGGCGGGGAGCGCGATCGGCTCACCGATGCTGAAGGCGCGGGCACCGTTCCTGATGAAACTGCCCGAACAGAGCTGGTTCACCCTCGACCTGCTGCACAAGGACATCCGCCTGGCACTGGAGGCGGGCAAGCAGCTGAATGCGCCGTTGCCCTCGGCCCATGCCGCGGACGACACCCTCGGGCAGGCGCACGAGGCCGGATTCGGCCACGACGACATAGCCGCCGTATTCAAGGCCTTGTGCGAGAGTCGAGCCGGTAGCGATTGACCCGGTAGAAACCGCGAAAGACATCGCCATGCTCTTCGCGAACGGCCTGCCTGCCGATCGCGCTTGCACAGCCGTCCAGTAGCTGATCGAGGTCTTCCCGCCAGAAGCCTGAGAGATACGGTTCGGCGCGCTCGATAATGCGGCGCAGTGGCGCGAGCCGGTGCAGCAGGTGGGGGTGACGCAGTTCACCATAGTCGGCAACCATCAGGGTGCCGCCGGGACGCAGCGTGCGGACCGCTTCGCGCAGCACATGCCGGCGTGCTTCCGGCGGGAGTTCGTGGAGCAGGAAGAAAAGCAGCACGGTGTCGAAATATCCGTCGGGGCAGGGCAGGGATTCGGCATTGCCGCGAAACAGGTGGGCCGGACGCTGCTGTGCGGCAAGTTTGCGTCGCGCGCCGGCAAGCTGGATCGGGAGGATGTCCACCAGGTGCAATGCACCGGGGCGCAACCGATTGGCCAGTGTCGGTGTCAACATGCCGTACACGGCTGCGATTTGCAGGGTTTCACCGGCTTCCCCGGGACGCAGCATCTGCAGGCAGGTCTTCATCAGTGTCCGGTACTGCCCGAAGAGGATGGCATTGATGATCGGTTGGTGATCGAAAAACCAGACAGCGGGCGGCCACATGTAGGCCCACCAGTAGGATCTGGTGAGGTAGTCGGGAATGGCACCGGAGTCTTTCATATTGACGCCCCGGCGCGTTGATTCCGGTCGGCTCTCGTGCGTTCCCCGCCAGGCGATCGTGTCCCGTTGCTCCAGTAGGTCCTTCATGTCCGCATACTTCATGCAACCCGGAGTCATCCTAGACGGCAACCCAGCAGGGTGGATTGATCCATGTCATCCGCGGCGGGGATGCTTGCATCCCTTCCCATTCATTGCATCCGGCATGATCGAGATCAAGGGCTGTCCGCCCCGCGATGCTAACTTATCCCCAAGCTGCAGTTTTATGGTAAAGCGGTCATGAGCGGTATTCATCCGGGGCATTACCTGCGGCGGTTATGGCGGTTCTTCAGCCTCCCCAGCAGGCGTTGGCCGCTGGGCCTGATACTCGCGGCGGGGGTGGCAATCGGCGCATTGTCCCTGGGCGGATATAACGAGGCCGTGGTGCAGACCAACAAGACGAGCTTCTGCCTCAGCTGCCACGAGATGAAGGGCTACGTCTACGACGATTACGTTCACTCCGTGCACTACAAAAACCCCGTTGGCGTCCGCGCCACCTGCAAGGATTGCCACGAACCCGGTGACTGGTGGCACCAGCTCGGTGCCAAGGTGCTCTCGGTGAACGATCTGTACAACCATGTGGCCGGGACAATCTCGACACGCGAGAAATTCGACGAGCATCGCCCGGAACTCGACAAGGCGGTATGGGCCCAGTTCAAGGCCGACGATTCGCGCACCTGCCGCAAGTGCCATTCGTGGAACGCGATGCTGACTTCGGTGCAGCCGCCCGCGGCCAGAGCCAGCCATCTCATGGCGCAGCACAATGGCCTGACCTGCATAGACTGCCACCGCGGCATCATGCGCATGAAGGCCAATTTCACCTTACCCGGCGCCAGAGGGGCCGCAGGTCCCTGAAACCTCCTGCAGCCGGACGGTGTCGGATTAGTATCCATTTCGTCGAGAACTACATGATCGTCACCGGCAAGGAAGAGTTCACCATGGGAAAGGGACCGGCCGCGGTTGGCGTAGGCGCCGCGCCTGATCGTGGAGAAACGCCATGAGCGACCAGGCGCACGCCGACATGGAAGGGTATGCCGACCTGTCGGAACTGGCCCTGGATCTGCGCTGGTCATGGAACCACGCTGCCGACCCGGTATGGAGGCAGCTCGACCCGGAATTGTGGGATCTCACGCACAATGCCTGGGTCGTGCTGCAGACGGTGTCCCGCGCCCATATCGAGCGCAACATGGCCGATCCAGCGTTTCGCCGCCGAGTGGACGAGCTGATAAGTAGCAAGCGCCGGATGGCGGGGGCGGCGGCCTGGTTCCAGCAGACACATCCGGCGAGCGACTTGAACTGTGTCGCCTACTTCAGCATGGAATTCATGCTGAGCGAGGCCCTGCCCATCTATTCGGGCGGGTTGGGCAACGTGGCGGGCGATCACCTCAAGGCCGACGGCGACCTGGGCATACCGGTGGTCGGCGTGGGCCTGCTCTATCAGCAGGGTTACTTCCGCCAGGTCATCGACAAGCACGGCGAACAGCGCGCCCTGTATCCGTACAACGACCCGGGGCAATTGCCGATCACCCCGCTGCGTGACGCCGACGGCGAGTGGCTGAGGCTGGAAATCGCGTTGCCGGGCCATTCGGTCTGGCTGCGGGTCTGGCAGGCACGGGTCGGGCGCACCCGGCTTTACCTGCTCGACACCAACGACGCAGCGAATCATCCGGTACAGCGGGGCATCACCAGTGAGCTGTACGGCGGCGGGCCGGAATTGCGCATTACCCAGGAATTGCTGCTCGGCATCGGCGGCTGGCGTCTGCTCGCGGCACTCGGGCTCAAACCCGACGTATGCCATCTGAACGAGGGACATGCGGCCTTCGCCGTCCTCGAGCGGGCGCGCAGTTTCATGGAAGAAAGCGGGCAGGATTTCGATGCCGCGCTGGCCGTCACCCGGGCCGGCAACCTGTTCACCACCCATACCGCGGTACCTGCCGGCTTCGACCGTTTCGCACCTTCGCTCGTCGCCCAATACCTGGAGGCCTACGCCACCCGCCGGCTCGGAATCACCCTGGACGAATTGCTCGCCCTGGGCCGGCGCAACCCGGCCGATCATGCCGAACCGTTCAACATGGCCTATCTCGCCATCCGTGGGAGCGGGGCGGTCAACGGCGTGAGCCGCCTGCACGGCCAGGTCAGCCGACACATCTTCTCGCCGCTGTTTCCGCGCTGGCCCCTCGCCGAGGTGCCCGTGGGCCACGTGACCAACGGTGTCCACATGCCGAGCTGGGATTCAGCCCCGGCCGATGCACTGTGGACGCGCGCCTGCGGCAAGGATCGCTGGCTGGGCACGAGCGACACCCTGGAGCACGACATGCGCCGCCTGCCCGATGCCGAGTTGTGGGAATTCCGTACCGCGGCCAGCCGCGAATTCGTGGATTTCGCGCGCGCCCGCCTGGCGGGTGAACTGGCGGCTTCCGGGTCGGCGGCAGACGAGGTGGAGCAGGCCCGGCGACGGTTCGATTGCGAGGCGCTGACCCTCGGCTTCGCCCGCCGCTTCGCTACGTACAAACGGCCCAACCTGCTGCTGCACGACCCCGAGCGCCTGCTGCGCATACTGTGCAACCCGGAGCGGCCGGTGCAGATCGTGCTGGCCGGAAAGGCGCATCCGGCCGACCGCGAAGGCCAGGTCCTGATCCGCGAGTGGATGAAGTTCATCCATCGGCCGGAGGCGCGCAAGCACGTGATCTTCCTCGCCGACTACGACATGCTGCTGACCGAGCACCTCGTGCAGGGCGTGGACGTGTGGATCAACACACCGCGCCGGCCCTGGGAGGCTTGCGGCACCAGCGGCATGAAGGTGCTGGTCAACGGCGGACTCAACCTCTCGGAACTCGACGGCTGGTGGGCCGAAGGCTACGCGCCGGAAGTGGGGTGGGCCCTGGGCGACGGACGCGAGCACGGCGACGATCCGGCCTGGGACGCGGCCGAAGCCGAAACACTCTACGACCTGCTGGAGAAGGAGGTCGTACCCGAATTCTACAATCGCGACGAGCACGGCATTCCCCTCGCCTGGGTGCGGCGCATGCGCGAAAGCCTCGCCCACCTGACGCCGCGCTTCTCTGCCGAGCGCATGGTTCGCGAGTACACTGAACAGCATTACCTGCCGGCCGCCGCGGCCTATCGCGAGCGCGCCGCGAACACCGGGGCGGTCGGGCGCTCGATCGTCGACTGGCGGCACGAGCTGGATCGCAGATGGCCGGGCCTGCGTTTCGGCCGCGTCCGAGTCGAGACCGGCGAAAATCGTCATGTATTCGAGGTGGAACTCGACCTCAACGGCATCGATCCGGACGGCGTGCGTGTCGAGCTGTATGCCGAGGGTACGCTCGATGCATCTCCCGTGCGCGAGACGATGCAGCCGGCCGCCGATGGCAGCAAGGCGGACGCCCGCGTTTACACGGTGGCGGTTCCCGCGTCGCGACCGGCTACGGAGTACACGCCGCGTGCGATCCCGCACCGCGACGGCGTGCAGGTTCCGCTCGAGGCCGGGCATATCCGCTGGGCCCGCTAGGAGATGTTCCATGCGCAGGCAGGACGAAATCGAAACGGATGACGCCGGCAAGGATCGGAAGCCCCCGGCGGGATCGGGCGAGCGGGCACTGGAAGACTACCTCGAGGCGGTGTCCGAGCAGAGCGACGTCAGGGACGGCGTCCCGCTCCCACAGGGCGCCTACGCGCTGGGCGATGGTGTCAACTTCGCGCTGTTCAGCCGCCACGCCACGGGTGTGCGCCTGGAACTGTTCGATCATCCCGAAGCTGCCGAGCCCGCACGGGCGATCGAACTCGACCCGACGCGCAACCGCACGGGCGACGTGTGGCACGTATGGGTCCGCGGCGTCGGTTCCGGGCAACTTTATGGCTATCGCGTCGACGGCCCCTACCGTCCCGGGGAAGGCCATCGCTTCGACTTCAACAAGCTGTTGCTCGATCCGTTCGCGACGGCGATCGCGCCGGTGCCGGACTGGGACTTCTCGCGTGCGCTCGGCTACGATCCGCTCGCCCCGGAGAAGGACCTGGTGCGCTCGGAAAATGACGACGCCGGCGCGATGCCGAAATGCGTGTTCACCCAGGCCCATTTCGACTGGGGCGAGGATCGTCCGCCGCGCCATCCCTGGTCGGAAACCGTCATCTACGAAACCCACGTCCGCGGGTTCACGGTCCACCCCGATTCCGGCGTGGACCATCCCGGGACCTACCGCGGACTGGCGGAGAAGATTCCCTACCTGCAGGAACTGGGCGTCACGGCGGTGGAGTTGATGCCGGTGTTCGAATTCAACATGAAGCGGCTGACTAAAACCGGCGAACGGATCGCCAACTACTGGGGCTACGATCCGGTGACTTTCTTCGCCCCGAAGGCGTCCTACTCCAGCGCGGGCGGGCTGGGCCAGCAGCAACTCGAGTTCAAGGAGATGGTCAGGGCGCTGCACGACGCCGGGATCGAGGTGATACTCGACGTCGTTTTCAACCACACGGCGGAAGGCAACGAACTGGGCCCGACCCTGTGCTTCCGCGGCATCGACAATGCCATCTACTACATGCTCGCCGACGATCCCCGCTACTACCGCGACTACACCGGCACCGGCAATACCATCAACGCCAACCACCCGGTGGTGCGCGACCATATCCTCGCCGCCCTGTGCTACTGGGTGGTGGAGATGCACGTGGATGGCTTCCGTTTCGACCTGGCGGCCATACTCGGGCGTGACGAAAACGGCCGGCTGCTGGCCGACGCGCCGCTGCTCGAGCGCATCGCCGAGGACCCGATCCTGCGCGACGTGAAGATCATCGCCGAGGCCTGGGACGCGGCGGGCGCCTACGAGGTGGGCAGCTTCTCGGAACGCCGCTGGGCGGAATGGAACGGGCGCTACCGCGACGACGTCCGCCGCTTCTGGCGTGGCGACGACGGCATGCTGGGCACATTCGCCAGCCGACTTTGCGGCAGCCAGGACATCTATGCGGCTTCGGGCAAGGGTCCGGAGGCCAGCATCAACTTCGTGACCTGCCACGACGGCCTTACCCTCAACGACCTGGTGAGCTATCGCCGCAAGCACAACGAGGCGAACGGGGAAGGCAACCGCGACGGCACGGAGGCCAACTTCAGCGACAACTGCGGTGCGGAAGGTGAAACCGGCGATGCCGCGATAGAAACCCTGCGCAACAGGCAGGTCAGGAATTTCCTGTTGACCCTGCTGGCCTCGCGTGGCGTGCCGATGCTGCTCGGGGGCGACGAATTCCGCCGCACGCAGCGTGGCAACAACAACGCCTACGGGCTGGATGACGAAACGAGCTGGTACGACTGGGGCCGCGTGGAACGCCACGGCGATGTCCTCCGCTTTGTCCGCAGGCTGAGCGCCTTTCGCAAGGCGCATCCCGCACTCGGAGTGGAACGTTTCTATACCGGCTCGGAGATTCGCTGGTTCGGGCCGGACGGCAACACGCCTGCCTGGCGCGATCCCGGCGCAAGGCAGCTCGGTTGCCTGATCCGGGAAGACGGGCGGGACACCCTGTGCCTGCTTTTCAACGCGGGGCGCGAGGCCGTCGATTTCTCCCTGCCGGATGCCGCCTCCGGCAAGCGCTGGCACGTGGCGGCCGATACCGGTCATGAACCGCCCGGGGACATCCATGACGCCGGCGCCGAACCGCCGTGCGTCGATCAGGGTGCCTACCATCTGCAGTTTCGCGCCGGCGCCATGCTGGTGGCGAAGTAGGCGGGCCGGGCCGCAGTCATGACGGTCACGAACGCTCTACCGCAGGACCCCGGATCCGGCCCGGAAACGCCGGGCCTGTTGCGCCGCTACATGAATGTGATCGCCGCGTTTGTCCTGGCGGCCATCCTGACGCATCTTGCTCTGCGCTTCGGCTGGCATGCCTCTGCCGCCGCAAGCCGGTGGCCGCTGGTGGCCGCGCTGGTAATCGGCGGCGGACCGTTGCTCTTCGATCTGCTGCGCAAGCTGCTCAGGCGCGAGTTCGGTTCCGACCTGCTGGGGGGAATATCGATAGTCACCGCGGTGCTGATGGACCAGTACCTGGCCGGCACGGTGATCGTGCTCATGCTGGCTGGCGGCATCGCCCTGGAGGATCATGCCCTGCGCAGCGCCTCTTCCGTGCTCGCCGCGCTCGCCGCACGCATGCCCGCGCTGGCCCATCTCAGGGGCAAATCCGGCCTGGTGGACATCGGTCTTTCGGAAGTGGCCGCGGATGACGAGCTCGTGATCTATCCGCACGAGACGTGCCCGGTGGACGGGGTGGTCATTGAAGGCCGCGGCGTGATGGACGAATCCTATCTGACGGGTGAGCCCTTCCTGATGACCAAGACGGCCGGCTCCACGGTGCTCTCGGGCGCTATCAACGGCGAATCGGCCCTGACCATCCGCGCCACGCGCCCCGCGGCGGATTCGCGTTACGCCCGAATCATGGCCGTCATGCGCGAGTCAGAGGCGGCGAGGCCGCGGCTGCGCCGACTGGGCGACCGGCTGGGCGCCATCTACACGCCGCTTGCGTTGGCGGCGGCCGTTGCGGCCTGGGTACTGAGCGGGGAGGGCGTGCGTTTCCTGGCGGTGCTGGTGATCGCCACGCCGTGCCCGCTGCTGATCGGCATACCGGTGGCCATCATCGGCTCCATCACCCTGTGCGCGAAGCGCGCCATCATCGTCAAGCGGCCCGCGGTGCTGGAACAGATCAGTGCGTGCCGCACGGCCATCTTCGACAAGACCGGGACGCTGACCTACGGCGAACCGCGATTGACCGAATACCTGCCCGCCCCGGGCTTCGACCGCGACGAGGTCCTCGTCCTCGCGGCCAGCCTGGAGCGCTACTCCCGGCATCCACTGGCCGGCGCCATCGTCGCGGCAGCCAACGAAGCGGGGCTTGTGCTGCCGGAGGCCGCCGAGGTGAGCGAAGCGCCCGGGCGCGGATTGCGTGGCACCGTGTCCGGGCACCGGCTACTGGTTACCGGGCGTAACGCGATCGATGCAACGGTGGCGGGCGCCGGCAATCTGCCGCCGATGGCCGGCGGACTGGAATGCGTGGTGGTCGTCGACGAACGTTATGCGGCGCTGTTGCGCTTTCGCGACGCACCGCGCGAGGAGAGCCTGTCCTTCGTGCGCCACCTGGGGCCCAGCCACCAGTTCCAACGGGTGATGATAGTATCGGGTGACCGTGAGCCCGAAGTGCGTTACCTCGCCGAACAGGTCGGCATCAGCGACATCCACGCGCAGCAAAGTCCCGAAGAAAAACTCGCCATCGTGCGCCGGGAGACCGCTGCCGCCAAGACCCTCTACGTGGGCGACGGGATCAACGACGCACCGGCCATGATGGCCGCCACGGTAGGCATGGCCATCGGACGCAACAGCGACGTCACCGCGGAAGCGGCGGGCGTCGTGGTCATGGACAACTCCCTGCGCAAGGTGGACGAGTTCATGCACATCAGCCGGCGCATGCGCGCCATTGCACTGCAGAGCGCAGTGGGCGGCATGGCGCTGAGCCTCGTCGGCATGGCATTCGCCGCGACCGGTTACCTGACACCCGTGGCGGGCGCGGTCACACAGGAAGTCATCGACGTCCTGGCCGTGCTAAACGCATTGCGGGCTGCATTTCCACCACAAGTGATACATGATGTCTGAGAGCGGAGCACGCGACATGAATACGCAAAACACCACCCTCACGCCCGACCTGCTGCGACGCATCGACGCCTACTGGCGCGCCGCCAACTATCTCTCGGTCGGCCAGATCTACCTGTTCGACAACCCGCTGCTCAGGCGGCCGCTGAAGCTGGAGCACGTCAAGTCCATGCTGCTCGGCCACTGGGGGACGACGCCCGGCCAGAATTTCATCTACGTGCACCTCAACCGCGTCATCAAACAGCACGACCTGGACATGATCTACATTTCGGGCCCCGGCCACGGCGGCCCCTCGGTGGTGGCCAACACCTACCTGGAGGGCACCTACAGCGAGGTCTACCCCCACATCAGCCGCGACGAGGCCGGCCTGCAGAAACTGTTCAAGCAATTTTCCTTCCCCGGCGGCATTCCCAGCCACGCCTCGCCGGAATGCCCGGGATCGATCCACGAGGGCGGCGAGCTCGGCTATTCGCTCAGCCACGCCTTCGGTGCGGTATTCGACAACCCGGACCTGGTCGTGGCCTGTTGCGTGGGTGACGGGGAGGCCGAAACTGGACCGCTTGCCACCTCCTGGCAGTCGACCCGTTTTCTCGATCCCGTAAATGATGGGGCGGTGCTGCCCATCCTGCACATGAACGGCTACAAGATCGCCAACCCGACGGTGCTCGACCGCATCGGCATGGAGCCGCTCGAACAGCTCCTCGAAGGCTGCGGGTGGCGGCCGTACTTCGTGGAGGGCCACGACCCGGAACTGATGCATGAGGCCATGGCCGCCACGCTCGACCTGGCGGTGGAGGAGATCCGGCGCATCCAGCACGAGGCCCGCTCCGGCGGCATTACGCGCAAGCCCCGCTGGCCCATGATCGTGCTGCGCTCGCCGAAGGGCTGGACGGGACCGAAGGAAGTCGACGGGGTAAAGATCGAAGGCACGTTCCGTGCCCACCAAGTGCCTCTTGCCGTGGATGCCGGGCATCCCGGCCACCTGGAGCAGCTCGAGCAATGGCTGCGTAGCTACCGGCCCGAGGAACTGTTCGACGAGCAGGGTGCCCTGCGTCCGGAACTCGCGGAGCTGGCCCCGGAAGGGGAGCGCCGGATGGGGGCTAATCCGCATGCCAACGGCGGGTTGTTGCTGCGCGACCTGGAGATGCCCGATTACCGCGACTATGCGGTGGAGGTGCCCGCGCCGGGCGCGGCGACGGCGGCCGATACCCGCCAGCTCGGCCAGTTCCTGCGCGACGTGATCCGACGCAACGAGAAGCAGCGCAATTTCCGCATCTTCGGGCCCGACGAGACCCTGTCCAACCGGCTCAACGCCGTATTCGAGGTCACCAACCGGCAATGGGACGCCGAGACCCGCGATGACGACGAGTTCCTCGCCCCCGAGGGACGGGTGATGGAGATGCTGAGCGAGCACCAGTGCGAAGGCTGGCTCGAGGGCTACCTGCTCACCGGCCGCCACGGCCTGTTCAACTGCTATGAGGCCTTCATCCACATCGTCGACTCGATGTTCAACCAGCACGCCAAGTGGCTGAAGGTGACGCGGGACCTGCCGTGGCGGCGCAAGATCGCGTCGCTGAACTACCTCCTGGCCTCGCATGTCTGGCAGCAGATGCACAACGGATTCACCCACCAGGATCCCGGTTTCATCGATCACGTGGTGAACAAGAAGGCCTCGGTGGTGCGCGTGTACCTGCCGCCGGACGCCAACTGTCTGCTCTCGGTGGCGGACCACTGCCTGCGCAGCCGCCACTACGTCAACGTGATCGTCGCCGGCAAGTACCCGGCGCCGCAGTGGCTGTCGGTCGAGGAGGCGTCCCGGCACTGCGCCGCGGGCATCGACGTCTGGCAGTGGGCGAGCAGCGACCGGGACGGCGAACCCGACCTGGTGATGGCCTGCTGCGGTGACGTGCCGACGCTGGAGACGCTGGCCGCGGTGTCGATCCTGCGCGAGCACCTGCCCGAACTGAAGGTCCGCGTGATCAACGTCGTGGACCTGATGAAACTGCAGCCGCAGAGCGAGCATCCACACGGGTTGAGCGACGAGGATTTCGATGCGCTGTTCACCAGGGACAAGCACGTGATCTTCGCCTTCCACGGCTATCCCTGGCTGATTCACCGCCTGACCTACCGACGCACCAACCATCACAACATCCACGTGCGCGGCTACAAGGAAGAGGGGACGATCACCACGCCGTTCGACATGACTGTCATGAACGACATGGACCGCTTCCACCTCGTCATGGACGCCATCGACCGCCTCCCGCAGACGGCAGAGCAGGGCGCAAAACTGAAACGCAGTCTGCAGGACAAGCTCGAGGAACACGGCCGCTACATCCGAGAACATGGCCGGGACATGCCGGAGATCCGCGACTGGACGTGGCAGGACGGCCGCTGAGCCGAACCACGCAAGAAAGCAACGAGGAGAGGTGACATGCCCGGGGGCAACGGTAAAACGAAGAAGAAACGCGTGTCCAGCGAGCTGCAGGACTTGCCGCTCGAGGCGGTCGAGCAGAAGCTCGGTACGTCCGCCGACGGCCTCGGCGAAGACGAGGCCCGGAAACGGATCGAGCAGTATGGCCCGAACGAGATACAGGAGGAGAAAGCCAATCCGTTCCTGAAATTCCTGGGCTATTTCTGGGGTCCCATCCCGTGGATGATCGAGGTCGCGGTGATCCTCTCGGCGGTGGTGCGCCACTGGCCGGACTTCGGCATCATCCTGTTGTTGCTGCTGGCGAATGCGGTGGTCGGA
>Ga0209919_1000112_pt1 | contig 41912 bp, 32 predicted proteins | sample SalPon2A_C_D2_MG_FD_185721 | JGI IMG/M metagenome (GOLD analysis project Ga0209919, IMG submission 185721) | Soil microbial communities from South San Francisco under conditions of wetland restoration - Salt Pond MetaG R2A_C_D2_MG (SPAdes)... | ecosystem: Environmental > Terrestrial > Soil >... | reverse complement strand
TCTTCAGACACCGTCCAACCTGCTCCCTTCACTACTTGAAATAAGGAGGAAGCATCTACTGAAATAAAGTTAAACTTTGCCTCAGCGAGGAATGCTAACGATTTCGAATATTGAGCTTGAGACAAGCTTCCTTGAGAACAACATTGCATCATAGCTACTTGAGTCCAAATGCCATCAACATCAACATGTTCTTTTGCCCATGACCTAAGGAAATGGTCGTCTGATAACAGCAACATTCCAGACCCACTCGCTGCCAAAACAGAATCGATAAAACTATTGTCCATGCCCTTAAGGATATCCACCCATTGGGGCGCAATATCCCTCTTACCAATTGCAGAGATTATCTCACAATTATCTTCAGCCCATTTCAGGATGCGCCCAAACCAATCCAAGTACTCCTTGATCTGCTCTGGGGATTTATTGTCGTAAACATACTGCTCCCCAATTTTACTCATAGTCCCTGCAGATGGATGAATTCTTTGTTCCTCAATATATCTTCGATATAAATCTAAGGAGGATTGGGTCACTCCAATAGATTTAAAAGCCTTCTTTAGCTCATCCTGAATACCAAGCGATACAACCGTATAGAGAGCCAAAGGCTCAAGCATCAAGCCACGGGAACTTTGATTTGCCAATTCGAGAGCAGCATTTCTCTCAATCGTATTACCATCGCAGCACTTAATAACGACATTATTCGCTCGAACAAAATCCGCCCATACTGCTAGTGGACTGCTCCCCAGCATTTGGGCAATAAACCCTATTGGAAGTTGCTTATCCAGATATTCATCCACCACTTGGGAAGCGTATTTGCTTCTATCATCCAAAGCCTTGAATAATGGAGAGAAATCATATTCACCCTCCTGCTCTCCGCTCATATCGTATCTCCACATGTTCGATTGTTCGGGGAAATTGACTGAATAATCGGCCATGCATTTGTTGAGCATGTATATGTACTTGGAGAGGAGAGCCACTACCGTCCGCTCTTCACTTTGGTGCGGATTAATATCAACTTGAATCTTATCACCGATTTGCTTGCCGATTGCTTTTTTGGCAATTGGATGTGTTAGGGAAATGTCCTCGGGAAATCGATTGGTCGAGCAATCATTTTCAATAATGAATGCCTGCTTATTTCCATTATTGTCTTCAAGGGTAAATGCTGTTTCGATATCTATTCGATGGGCCTCTAATAGACCTTCGCTATCCTTAATGAAAAGAACCAACCCAATATAAGCGCTATGGGCTTGTGAAAGATGCTGGTTCTCACGCAAAAGCCTGTAGGACAATTTGAGCCCAGACTTCACAAATCCATATCGTGCGAATAGTCCCGGTATTTGCGATATGTTGTGAAATGAATCGTCAGATATACATTCATCGATTGTAGAGAGGTATTCTTGAACCTTTTCAACATTTCCTAGCCTTTCATGCATGCCGACCCAATTCAAGCGAATGGCTAGATCGCTCGGATTTGATTCAAGATAAGCATCTGCTTCTTCTATTGCTTTATCGAGCTCGCCAGTTCGGATTAATAACCCCAATGAGATTTGCCGATAAAATGAGAGGGATTTTATTGGAGAAGGTATTTTCTCTATCAGTTTTTGGAGATTAGTGCGCTGATCAGTTTGATATAGGCATATCAATGCCCTTCTTAGAATTTGAGAATCTCCATAGTTGTGAAGCAGTGACAGATAGATAGTGCCTGCTTTAGATAATAGCGAATTCCCATACAGGCAATCTGCAACCTGAATACGCTCAGTAACTGACGATGAGTCGTGCAGCATTTCGGCTGCCTTATCGGCAAAGTCTTTGGCTTTCTCTGAGTCACCAGACTTCTGAAATTGTTTGGCAATTAATACCAACAGTGTCGGACTATCCGGATGTTGCTTGCCTAGATCTCTGGCGACTGAGATTGCTGCTTCAGGGCCTTCGATCTCTGAGATTAATCTGACATGGAGAGAATCTGCTATCCGTTTCTTATCATCGCTGTCCAGTGAGATGCTTGGGAGTTCTTCTAACGCCTTAGATTTGTCAATCGCTGCTAGCACCTGGACTCTGAGCAAATCGATGTCTGAATCAGCTCCTCTAGGTACGTGTTCCAGGTGCCTAATAGCATTTTCTTCTGATCCATATTCCAACTCATATAATGCAGCGAGCCTCCGGAATTCCGGAAGGTCTGGTATCAACTTTTCCAAGACTGGGATCATTGCTTTCACTTCTTGATCCCTTTGTAATATCAGGAGTGCGTTACAAAGATTATTACCTACCCATCGAAACGCGGCAATTTGCTCTGTTTCTAGAACCTCATCCCATACGCTTTGTAGCAGTTTAGAAGCTCGTTCCAAAAGCTGCAGATCATCATCAGTAAGATAACCTTCAAGACCGGCCCCATCTTTCGAGGTAACTTGCACCAATAACTCTGTCCCAAGGGCTGCTTTGTGGTGAAGTGAGCAGTTTTCACTCTTACATGCCTTTTCGAACCAAGGAATCGCTCTTTCCGATTCACCTCTTTGCCGATAAGCACTTCCTATAGAAAAAGCAACCGATGGGCTTTCAAGCATTGACTCTGGAGCAAGATCTTCCAAAGAATGACAATCTTCATTTTCTCTAGATGCCGCAATCAGCAATGCATATCCGTCTGACTCATCTGGATTAAGATGAATTGCTTTATTAGCGTGCTCTATCGCCTTGTCCGTTTCATTTGTAATCAGATATGCATAGGCAGTATTTCGTTCAGCCTTATCATCATCCGGTTCAGCATATTTCATCGCTTCAAGGAAATGTGATGATGCAGTTTCTAGGTCATCTAAGGCTGAATAAGCCGCCCCGATGTTCGTGATCAACCTATAGCGCAAATGTTTTGAGACACTTTCACCGCACCTTTCTCTTAGGCTTACCAATAGGTCAAGTGCTGTCTGGGGCTTTGTATGAACTAGGTCCCGGTAGCTATCAAGCTCTCTTCCGATAGCGAGGTCTTCGGCTGCATAAGGTGTGTTATCTCGTGCAGGAAGTATGCCCTGCAATTGACGAACCACCTCAGATGCCAGACTACTACTTAGCTCATTAGAGACTTTGGTTTGTGATTCGCCTTGCTCAATTTGCTGATTAATAAACAGATCTAACTTCGCGTTTAGTTCCTCGCTCGAATAACCACGATCAAGCTCATATTTCCTTGCTATTGAGGGGTGGTCTTCCAGCCGTCTTAAGATGTCTTCCCAACTGTAGACGTGAACCGAGAATAGCCCGGCCGATTTATGTTCTTCTGTAATTTCCCTTGCGATTTTCTGGATTGCAATATCATTGGGAGCAGTCGTTGCCAAAATGAATTCTTTGATTGGAGGGGTAAAGAACTTCGCTTTCTCGACCTCATCGCGCAACTCATCTTCTGTTACCGGATTGGTGTTGTATCGGCCGTCTTTTCCTTTGCATTGGACACCTTTCCATGGGCCAGTCCCATTATGCTGGCCATAGACATCAACTCCATGCTGTGCCTGTCCTTGCCGCCCATGTTTCTGTGTGTTTGGATCATTCCAAATTATGGTCCACAAATCAGCGCAGAGATTCTCGAACTCCTGCCAATGTAATGGAGGAGATATCTGTTTATTACTTAGTCTTCCCATACGCTATGGTTGATCCAAAATATTATGCTACAGCCCCTAGTTCGTTTGTTACCCTCTATTATACCAATAGGATATATTATAACCAATCGGTGTGTCCGGTGTTGGCCGGTTTCAGTCGTTGCGGGTTGAGGCGGCTGGCTCTTGGTCGCTGGCGGGAGCGGGTTGTTCGAGGACGGCCGGGTCGACGGTCTGGTTGTGGTCGCGGTCGATGGTATCCAGATAGTGCGTCAGGTTGGCGATAATCAGTGAATATACCGCCACGCCGAACACCATCAGGATGACGGCCACAATCCTGCCGGCCTCGGTTTGCGGCACGATATCGCCATAGCCGACGGTGGTCAGCGTGACAAAGGCCCACCACAGGCCGTCGTGAATGCTTTCGAAGCCAGGATTGCTGCCGTGCTCGATCAGGTAGGTGCAGGAGCCGAACAGGAACACCAGGCCGAAGACAAAGGCCATGGCGATGGGAAAGCTGTCGCGCGACAGCAGTATCAGGCGCAGCAGGAAGCGGCGGTTGATGCCGATCAGCAACCCGGCACGGATCGCCGGAACCAGCCGCACGAAGCGCAGCGCGGAAAGCAGGCGCAACAACGGTGAGGCGAAAATCACCACGAACACCATGTCGAACCAGTTCTGCCGGATATAACCGCGCCGGTCTTCGGCGATGAACCAGCGCAGGCTGAACAGGGTGATAAACAGCACCAGCACCGGCATCTGCACGGCATCCGGGATACCATCCCAGAAGGTTCCCGCCACCAGCCCGAGGGTCAGCAGGAAGAGCCCCGCATCAAGGCCCCGCCGATGCCAGTCGGGTCCCCTAGTCATGGCGCGATGCTGCTTCGGGATTCATCCCTAGTGCTTGCCGGACTTATGGGTGAAATAGGTGGCCAGCGACACCAGCAGGATGCCGCCGCCCATATAAAGAATATTCAACGGATTATCGAAGGTCACATGCAACACGTTCTTGAAGAAGGCCACGACGAGAATCATCAGCACCACCTTCACCAGGCGGTCCTTCAGGTCGTCCAGGCTGTTGATCATCAGGATGCTGCTCGCCTCTTCATCGTTATGCGCGATGTCGATCTTGCTGATGAACAACTCATACAGGCCAAGGCTGAAGATCAGCAGCACGGTGCCGAGCAGGAAATCATCCACGGCGGAGATAATCTGACCAACCGCCTCGGTGTGGAAATCCGGGTATGAGACCCCCAGGAAGGTCATCTCGAAGAACTGCCAGGCCAGGTGCACCATGTTTTCCGCCGCCAGCGCAAACAGCAGTAACATGCCGATCATCGACGACAGCACCGCCAGGATGACAACAAAGCGACTGTTCCACAGCAACCATTCAAATACGCGTTCGATCATTTCCTTCTCCCAGTAAGACTAACTCATCTAGCAAATATAACGCCAATCCCCCAAAGAATGGCAGGATTTATCATCCTGCGACAGCGTTTCTCAGTGCTTCATCGTCCAGCAGCTTGCTGTCCACCTTGCAGTATGCCGTTTGTTCGTCGCCATACAATTCCACCTCGACCACGCCCTGTACGGCCATCAGGCGCTTGCGGAGGGCTGCTACGTCAGCGTCATCCGAGGCCTCGATGTGCAGCATACGGGTGGCCACATGGCGCGGCTGCGGCATCAGCAGCGCCACCACCATCCACAGGCCCAGCAGGCCGCCGATGGCCAGGAAGGCCTCGGCCTCGTTATGCAGCGCCGGCTGGTAGAGCAGGCCGCCGAGCATGCCGCCGACGAATGCGCCGAAGAATTGGCAGGTGTTGAACACGCCCACCGCCGTGCCCTTGGCCGAGGCCGGCGCGATCTTGGATATCAGCGAGGGAAGTGTTGCCTCCAGCGCATTGAAGCCGACGAAGAACACGGCCAGCGCGGCGGCAATGATGGTCAGCGAATGGTTGTGCATTGAAAGCAGCACCTCGGCCAGCACCAGCATGCCGATGGCCGAAACGAACACCTGCTTCATCTTGCGCCTGGCCTCGGCAATAATCACCAGCGGCACCATCAGCAGGAACGCGCCGCCCATCACCGGAAGATACAGCTTCCACTGCGAGGCACTCTCCAGCAGCGGATGCGCCGAATCCATCAGCACCATCGGCAATACGACGAACATGGCGGTGAGCGCCGCATGCAGCACGAACACACCGAAATCCAGACGCAGCAATTCCCTGTTGCGCAGCACCGATGCGAACATGCCGGAAGTCACCTCGGCATCGCGATGGTGTACCTGCCGCTTCGGGTCGGGCACCACCAGGTACAGGAACAGGATCGAAAACAAGGCCATTGCACCGGTCAACCAGAAGATGCCGCTCACCCCGATGACATGGCCGAGCAGCGGGCCGAGCACCATCGACAGCGTGAAGGAAACCCCGATGGTCATGCCGATCATGGCCATCGCCTTGGTGCGATGCTCCTCGCGGGTGAGATCTGCGGTCAGCGCGATCACCGCGGCAGCCACCGCGCCGGAACCCTGGATAATGCGTCCGATCAGCACACCGGTAATGGAATCCGACATCGCGGCAATCACCGATCCGATGGCAAACAGCAGCATGCCGATGGCGATCACCGGCTTGCGCCCGAAGCGATCGGAAAGCATGCCGAAAGGGATCTGCAGGATGGCCTGGGTCAGGCCGTAGGCGCCGAGCGCAAGACCGACCAGCAAGGGATTCTCGGCCGCGCCCTGCAGGCCGTGTGCATACGGCGCGAACACCGGCAGGATCAGGAACAGGCCGAGCATGCGCAGCCCGAAGATACCGGCCAGCGACATCGCCGAGCGACGCTCCACGGCACTCATGGTCTGTTCCACTTCGTTGCTGCGCGACATCGGTTCACCTCTCTGCGTTTCGGTTTTTTAACATACCGGATTATGACCGGCGGGCATGCTGGGCAATCCTCACCATGCAGGCAAGCGCAAGAAATGCAGCGTTCAGGGGCTTCAGGCCTGTTTCCATTTGCCGGTCAATAGCGCATAGTGCGCGGCGCCGGAGACGCGGGAAGATCAGGTAAAGAAAAAGCCCGGCGCTTTCGCACCGGGCTTGGTTCAGGTTCCGGGACTCAGGGTAAAACCTTCGAATCCCGAATGAATGATGGTACCGAGGACTGGAGTCGAACCAGCACGTCCGTGAGGACACTGGCACCTGAAGCCAGCGCGTCTACCAATTCCGCCACCTCGGCATTTCATGCATCTCCTGCAGAAACCTGCTGGAGGCGCGCAATCATAGGATGGAGCATCACAGTGTCAAGAAAGAAAAACCGCCCGGATCGTCGCAATAAATCGGATCACCAGGGCAAACATGAAAAACAGCATAGCGAGGCCTCGCCGTGGGCCGCCGCAGAGAGGAAAAGGCGCCCCGCCGGCCACAGTGAAGATCGGCCCGGCGGCAGGAAAGGCGCCTCCGGTCGCGGCGCACGTACCCGCAACACCGGAACCCGGGGACGGGCACGGGAGAGCAGCGGCAAGCGTTTCACCGGCATCGTCTCGGCGCATCCCGACGGCTTCGGCTTTGTCGATGTCGAGGGGCGCGAGAAGGGATTGTTCCTGCCGCGCGAGGAAATGCGCAGCCTGATGCACGGCGATGAGGTTGAAGTCAGGTTGAGTTTCTCCCGTGGGCGAGAATCCGCCGAACTGGTGGAAATCATCCGCGAAGCCAATGCAGTAGTCATTGGTCAGTATGTGTTACAGCGAGGCATCGCCATGGTGCAACCGCGCTCGCGACGCATGCCTCAGAACATCCTGATCGGCACCAGCGATGCTGGTGACGCCACCGACGGAGACTGGGTGCGCATCGAAATCCAGCGCGGCAAACAACCGCTGCGCGGCCGCGTACTCGAGGTGCTGGGCGATGTGACCGACCCGGCCTCGTTGATCGACCTGGTGGTAAGCGAGCTGCAACTGCCCGACAGCTTCCCTGAGGCGGTACAACGTGAAGCCGAAGACTTGCCGGACGAGGTTCGCGAGGCCGACATCGAGGGTCGCCTGGATCTGCGAAACCTCCCCTTCGTAACCATTGACGGCGAAACCGCGCGCGACTTCGACGATGCCATCTGCGTGCAACCGCGAGGCGACGGCTTCGAGGCCTGGGTGGCCATTGCCGATGTATCGCATTACGTGCAGCCGGGCTCGGCCATGGACGCCGAGGGCCTGGAGCGCAGCAATTCCTTCTATTTCCCGGACCGGGTGATCCCGATGCTGCCGGAGAAGCTATCCAACGGACTGTGCTCGCTGAACCCCAGGGTGGACCGGCTCGCCATGGTGGCCCGTATGCGCTTCGATGTGGGCGGGCGTATGCGCACGGCTCGCATGTACACCGCCGTGATTCATTCCAAGGCACGCCTGACCTATACGCTGGCCTCGGCCTGGCTGACGGACCGCGACGAGAAGGCAGTGCCCGAAGCAGGGCTTCGCGACATGCTCGATTGCGCTGCAAGCCTGTACGCCAAACTCGCCGAAAAACGCAAGCGACGTGGCGCACTGGATCTGGATGTGCCCGAGGTTCGCGCCGTACTGCACGAGGGAAGCGTGACACGCATGAATTCCGATGAACGGAATATCGCGCATCACCTGATCGAGGAAATGATGCTGGCCGCCAACACGGCGGTTGCAGAATATATGGATACACATAAATGCCCGCTGCTTTACCGCGTGCACCCGGCTCCGAAACGCCAGTCGATCGAATCGCTGAACGAGTTTCTGCTGCCCTTCGGCCTGTTCGTCAAGCTTCCCAAGGTGGCCGACAAGGAAGCGAAAGTCCGCCCCGGGGATGTGCAGTTCGTACTCGACCAGGGCGTGGACAAACCGTTTGCCCACCCGCTTCAGCGCATGGTTCTGCGCTCAATGCAGCAGGCGCGCTACACGATGGAAAACGAGGGGCATTTCGGCCTGGCCTATGAAAACTACTGCCATTTCACCAGCCCGATCCGCCGCTATGCGGATCTCACCGTGCATCGTCGCCTGAAAGCCCTGATCAGGAAAGAGAGTCCGGACAAGGTGCAGCCGGTGAGCAAGCTCGAAGCCATCGGCCTGCAAACCTCGCAGCAGGAGCGCAAACAGCAGCGAGCCGAATGGGATGTACAGGCCATGCTGGCAGCGCTCTACCATAGCAAGGATGTCGGGCGCGAAATGGAGGCCCGTATTTCCGGCCTGACCCAGCGGCGCATCTTCTTCGAATTGCAGGAATCGCTGGCCGAGGGCGGCATGCCGAGCGACATGCTCGAAGGCAGCTACGAGCTGGACGAGAACGGTCACCGGCTGGTTTCCCGTCGCAGCGGTCATGCCTGGCAGCTGGGCGATCAGGTGAAGGTGCGCATCGATGCCACCGACCCGGTGCGCGGCCAGATCAATGTCACGCTGATCCCGGAAGAAGAACAAACCGACGAGGCCTGAACATGGCCAAAGACCGTAGCGAGAGGCTTGATCGCCTGCTGTCGCGACTGGGCTACGGCTCGCGCACCGATGTGCCGGCCTGGATCAGACAGGGCCTGATCAGTGTGGCTGGTGTGCCGGCCAGATCCGCCTCGCAGAAGGTGGTTGCGGCAAACGTACTGATTGACGGGCAGGCCATGGATCACCCCGACGGCCTGACGCTGATTTACCACAAGCCGCTGGGCGCGGTGTGTTCGCACCGCGAGGATGGCCGTTTGATCTACGATGATTTCCCGGAGCGCTGGGCATGCCGCAAGCCGGCATTATCCAGTGTCGGCCGGCTGGACAAGGAAACCTCCGGCCTGCTGATCGTGACCGATGACGGGCAACTGAATCACCGCATCACCAGCCCGAAACACCATATCAGCCGAACCTATGCCGTAACGCTGGATTCACCGTTAAGCGGCAACGAGGCGGGCATGTTTGCCAGCGGATCCCTGTTGCTGAAAGACGACGACAAGCCCTGCCTGCCTGCCGAACTGAGTGTCATCGACGACACCCATGCCTCGCTTGTGCTACACGAGGGACGCTACCACCAGGTGCGACGCATGTTCGCCGCCGTCGGCAACCATGTCACCGCCCTCACCCGCAGCCACATTGGCGCCCTGTCGCTGGAGGAAACCGGCCTGGCACCGGGCGAACACATCAGCATCACCCCTGACGAACTATTTAAACGCATCACCGGCAAGGCCTGAACAACCTACCCACTCAATAACAAGAGGCGATCAGTGCGTCTTTTTGATTTTTCTTTGATTTCGCCCACTCTTGTAGCAGTGCCGTGCCGGGAATTCACTGCCCCCGTCGGGTGTCTTTCTTTGCTTCTTTCCTGGACAAGCAAGGAAGAAGGGCATGTCTTTGCAGTGAAGAAACCTGGTCTATTTACGCCAGAACTCCGGCACCAGCAACACGAAGAAGGTGAAGATTTCCAGCCGGCCAAGCACCATGCCGAACATCAGCGCGCCCTTGGCGAAGTCCGGCAACCCGGCATAGTTGCCGGCCGGACCGACGCCGCCGAAGCCCGGACCGGTATTGGTAATGCATGCCGCCGAGGCAGCCAGTGAGGTGAGCATATCCACGCCGGATGCGGCTACCAGTATGGCAATCAGCATGAAGCAAACGATGTACAGTACGAAGAAACCCCACAATGCCTGCACCACCGAACCGGTGACATTCATACCACCGAGCTTGATTGGCAGCACGGCATGCGGATGAATCAGGCGATGCACCTCTCGCAGGCCCTGCCGGAACAACAGCAGCACGCGCACCATCTTCATACCGCCGCCGGTCGAACCAGCGCAGGCGCCTGCGAAGATCGAGGCGAACAGGATCATGCTGGTGACCACCGGCCACTGGCCGTAGTCGCTCACGGCAAAGCCGGTTGTGGTGGCCACGGCCACTGTATTGAACAACACCTCGTCCCAGGTGGCGGAGGAGGTCATCAGGGTGGGTGTGCCGACGATAATGACCAGTGCAGTCATCCATTTCAGGTAGGCGCGAAATTCGTCATCGGCGAAATAGGTGCGCGGCGTATTCAGGCTCAGGCCGCGCCGCATGGCCGCGAAGTGCAGCGTGAAATTGATGCCGGCGGCAAACATGAAATATACCGCGACAAGGCGTAGCGGCAGCGAATCGAAATAGCCCATGCTGGCGTCATGCGTGGAGAAACCACCGATGGCGATAGTGCACATCGCATGGTTGATCGCATCGAAACCGCTCATGCCGAGCGCCCAGTAGGTCACGGCCACAATCAGGGTCATGATCAGGTACATATACCACAGGATCTTGCCGGTCTCGGTCACGCGCGAGGTCAGCTTGTCCTTCACCGGACCGGGTGCCTCGGCACGGAACAGCTGCATGCCGCCGATACCGAGCAGCGGCATAATGGCCACGGCCAGCACGATGATACCCATGCCGCCGACCCACTCCTCCATTGAACGCCAGAACAGAATCGAAGGCGGCATCGTATCGAGGCCGGAAAACACCGTTGCGCCGGTGGTGGTCAGACCTGAGGCGGACTCGAACAACGCGTCCATCACGGTGCTGGCGGTGCCGGTAGTCCAGAACGGGACCGCGCCAAGCACGGAAAGCACCACCCAGGCCAGGGCTACAATCAGGAAGCCGTCTCGGTGACTAAGGGATTGCGGTGCCTCGCCCGCGATTTTCATCATCGCCAGGCCGATCAATGCAACGATCACACCGGCGCTCATGAACTCGGTAAAATGGCTGGTTTCGTAATGCCAGGCAACAAAGGCCGGCAGTAGCATGCTCACCCCGAAAAAAGCAGCAAGGATACCAATCGTCCAGGTTACACCACGGAAATTCATTCAGGGCCTTCCAGTCCAGGCTGCGCCATCAAAAGAACTCAAGATGTACTTCAAACAGCTTCTCGGTGGCCAGCACGGAGCTGCTTCCGGTTACCATCAGCACATGATCGTGGGCACGAATCCTGGTATTGCCGCTCGGGATCACCACATCGTCGTCACGCAGGATCGCCCCGACCACGGTTTCCGGCGGCAGTTCGAGTTTGCGCAACGGCTTGTTGAGAATCTTGCTGGTCTCCAGTGCCTCGGCCTCCAGCACCTCGATACTGCCATCGCCCAGCGATGACATGCCCAGAATGCGTCCCTTGCGGATATGGCTGAGCACACTGGACACGGTGGTCAGGCGCGGTGAAACGGTAACATCCAGGCCGATCTGAGAGATCAGATCCGCATAGATCGAGCGATTGACCAGCGTAACAATGTGCGGAACGGTGTATTTCTTGGCGATCAGGCTGACCAGAATATTGGTCTCATCATCATTGGTCAGCGCAAGAAAATCGTCCATCTCACTGATGTTTTCCTCTTCCAGCAGTTGCCTGTCCATGGCATCGCCGTGGATCACGACGGCGCTCTCCAGATGCTCGGCCAGCCAGGCGGCGCGCTCCTCGTTGTATTCGATGACCTTCAGCGACACATTCATCGCTTCCAGATGCTGGGCCACGATGTAACCGATATGCCCACCGCCGACCAGCATCACATGCTTGGTGCCACTCTCGTCGCAATGCAGGCCGGCCGCATCCATGAAGGCGTCGGTATTCTGCCGGGCAACGGCCACATAGATCGTGTCGCCGGCAAGCAGCACGGCATCGCCGGTCGGCACGCGCCAACTCTGATTGTGCTCGTGCGCCACGATAATCACCGGGATGCCGTTGATGGCCTCGCTGGTTTCCTTGATCGAAATACCGGCCAACGCGCTCTTCGGAGGAATACGCAGGCCGACCAACTGGATTTTTCCGCCGGCGAATTCCTGTGCATCGGCCGCCGAGGAAACCTGAAAACGCTTGATAATGGACTTGGCGGCCTCGCTCTCCGGCGAGATGATCAGGTCGATGGGCAGGTCATCGCGCCCACAGAGCTTTTCGTGGTCCACATATTCCGACTCGCGTACACGGGCCAGCTTGGTCGGCACCTTGAACAACGAGTGTGCCACCTGGCAGGCCATCATGTTGACCTCGTCGTTGGTCGTGGCGGCAATCAGCAGGTCGGTGTCCGCAGCATTGGCCTGGGCCAGTACGCTGGGCAGCGAGGCGTGTCCGCAGACGGTCTTCACATCCATTGAATCGGCCACGCGTTTGAGCAGTTGCGGGTTTTTATCCACCACGACCACGTTGCAGTTCTCGGAGGCCAGGCGTTGCGCGATACTGAAACCCACCTCACCCGCGCCGAGGATAAGCACATTCATGACCGTCCCTCCTTCAGGCCGAAGCTTTTCAGCTTGCGATGCAGCTGGCTACGCTCCATGCCGATATCCTCCGCCGTACGGCTGACATTCCATTCGTTTTTGTTCAGATGGTAAAGCAGATAACTGCGCTCGAATGCCTCGCGGGCATGATGAAAGTTCGCCGAGATGTCCGCCTCTGCGCGCATGCCGCCCTGATCCTGCGCCGGCATATCAGCCGAACTGATCTCCTCACCCTGACGCAGTATATGGCAACGCTCGACGTAATTGCGCAACTCACGCACATTGCCGGCCCAGGGGCTGGATTGCAGGATGGCAAGCGCATCGTCGGTAAAGCGTACAGGCTGGCCACTGAGCATCTCCGCCTGCTCGGCCGCCAATGCCTCCAACAGCAGCGGAATATCCTCCGGCCGCTCGCGCAACGAAGGCATGCGGATGGTCACCACATTCAACCGGTAGTACATATCCTCGCGCAGCGTGCCACTGCGCAGGGCCTGCTCCGGGTCGCAACTGCATGCAGCAATCAGCCGGACATCCACCGGCACAGGCTCAGCGCCGCCCAAACGTTGCACGGCATGTTCCTGTATCACACGCAGCACCTTGGCCTGTGCGCCCGGCGAAAGATCCGTCAATTCGTCAAAGAACAGGGTTCCGCTATTGGCCATTTCAAAACGCCCTCGTTGCGGGTGCAATGCGCCCGGAAAGGCTCCCTTCTCATGCCCGAACAGCTCTGAATCCATGCGGGAATCGGCAATGCCGGCCGAATTAACAGCGACAAAGGGCCCCGCAGCACGTTTGGACTGCTTGTGTATCAGGCGCGCGGCCACCGCCTTTCCACTGCCATGCTCGCCAAGAATCAACACGGGCGCATCGGTACCCGCCACCTGACGGATCAATTTACGCACGTCTTCGATAACCGTACTGGTGCCGATCAGATCCTGCAGGCCGCCAGGCTCCGACTGCTGCTTGAGCTCCTGGTTCTCGATGGCCAGCTTGCGTTTCTCCAGCGCATTGCGGATAAGGATCAGCAGCCTGTCGGACGACAGCGGCTTCTCGACAAAATCGAACGCCCCCTGGCGTGTAGCGCGCACGGCCGTGTCGATGGTGGCATGCCCCGACATCATGATCACCGGCACATTGGCATCCATTGTCTTCAGACGCGACAGGGTTTCCAGTCCATCGATGCCGGGCATCCAGATATCGAGCAGCACGCAACCCACCGGATGCTTGCGGAAACGGGCAACGGCTTCCTCGCCTGAGGCTGCGCAGAGCACCGTGTAACCTTCGTCCTCGAACAGGCCCTGCAACGAATCACGAATGGATTCTTCGTCGTCCACAACAAGGATACGGTTGATCATGTCCCCTCCTTCACGGTCGCCTCCGGCCCCCCCCCCGGCAGGGTCAGGCAGAAATGCGTCGGATGGCCGGGAGATCGAATCTCCAGTTCCCCTTCGTGTTCCTGGGCAATACGGCGGGCAATGGCCAGCCCCAGACCGGAGCCATCCGATTTGGTTGAAAAATATGGCTCGAAGATGTGTTCCATAGCCTCCGGGGAAATGCCGTCGCCACCATCCTCGATATGCAGTTCGACACCCTGCGCGGCAGCGTGCGCGTAGAGCTTCACCTCACCGCCCGGCTCAGTGGCGGCCAGCGCGTTATCCATCAGGTTTATCAGCACCTGCCTGATCTGGTCGATATCGCATACACATTGCAGGCTTTCCGGGGGACTCTGCATCTTCACCCGCTTCCACGGCGCGTACAGATCACGCATCTCCTCGATGAGCTGGGCAACATGCACCTCGGCCAAGCGGGGCTTGGGCAGGCGGGCCAACGTCGAGAAATCGCCGATCAGGCGCTGCAGGCGCTCCACCTGTGCGATAATGGTCTGGGTGCACGAATCGAACACCTCAACCGAATCCACCTGACCCGAGAAACGTCGCTGCAGACGCTCGGCCGCCAGCTTGATCGGGGTCAGCGGATTCTTGATTTCATGCGCCAGTCGTTGTGCCACCTCGGCCCAGGCACGGCTTCGCTGAGCCTCGGCCAGACTGCTGATATCGTCCATCACGATCAGGTAACCGGACAGGTCATTGCTGCCCACGCCGAACAGGCGGGAGCCGCGCAGCAGGATATGCAGGTTCTTTTTACCCACCGAGATATCGATTTCGCGTTGCAGCTGCTCCTGACTCTGGTCGCGCAATTCGGCAAGGAAATCCCCGATGCCCAGCAGTCGCCCGCTACCCAGACCATACACGTCGCGCCCCGGCGACCAGCCCTGCGGCAGGTTCAGCAAGGAAACGAGGGCGGCATTCAGCAGGCGAATCCGGCCGTCCGGCTCGCAAAGCAGCACGCCGGTTTGCAGGCTGGCCAGCAATTTTTCCAGGATCAGGCGGCGCTGTCGGCTGTTGTCCAGCGCCTCGGTCAGTTCCCTCTGCGTTCGCTGCAGGGCCGCCACGTTCTGTCGCAGGCGCTCGGCCATATTGTTAAAGGATTGCACCAGCGAGCCGAGTTCATCCCTGGCCGTGCTTTCCACCGACACGCGCAGATCGCCCTCACCAATGCGATGCAGGGCATTCGCCAGATCGCCGATCGGCGCGGTCAGGCGCCGCGCGAACATGATCGCCACGCCGCCGGCAATCAACACCACCAGCAGGGTGACAATCAGCATGGTATTGGTGAACAGACTGCCGATGGACTGTCGCTTGCGCTCCAGTTCGCGATAGGTACGGAAGTCCTGCTCCACCGCGCGCGCGCTTTGCACCACGCCCGCAGGCAGGCCGATTTCCGCGCGTAGCACGCCGATCACGTTCTGCTGATCCTGTAGCGGCGCAAAACCAGCCACCACCTCACCGCTGCTACCCACCTTCAGGTCGGTCATCACCCGGCCAAGGGTCAGGGCAAGCTTGGCGTTCTCGGCGAAAGGTTCCGCCTCCAGTGTCTCCAGCCCCCTCTGCTGTGCACTGGCCAGCAGACGTTCTCCGGGGTCGAACAGCTGCACCTGCTGCCAGCCCTCCTTGATCATGATGTCGCTCAGGCGGGCATTGAGAGCAGGATAGTTCACCTCGCCATCCATCGCGGCGAGCAGGAGCGGATCGTTGGTGTATTGCTGCAGGCCACGTTTCATATCCGATTCGACCCTTCCATAGAAACCCCGGGCCAGCTCAAGCGCCCTGTCCAGAAGGGTGTCCACGCGTACGTCGAACCACACGTTCAGGCCACGCTCCATCATCTGGTTGGCGGTGATCTGGGTGGTCAGGGAGGGAATGGCAAGCATGGCCACCAGCGCCATCACCAGCTTGGCGCGAAGCCGCGACCCGGGGCGCGGCTCTTCCTTTTCTCGCAGCAGGCGAAGGCCGTAGAACAAGGCAAGCACGGACAGAGTCAGCATCACCAGTATATTGATCCAGGAAACCAGTTCCCCCATGCCGCTGACACTCGTATGCGGCCAGAGATACACCACGCCGCCAAGCAAAACGACCGACATCAGCAGCGGCAGGAAGCGCAGCAGACCCAGCCCGTTCATTTCAGCATGCCCCGGCCATCATGAACCGGCATTGCGACTTCAAGCGGCCCCCCGGATCTGCTTGTTCAGAGATCAGCTTGTTCAGATGGACCGCCTCATTCATGGCATATGGAATACGGTGTCAGCCGAATCGCCCTTCGCGCCGAACCATGATGTCCACAGGTCGTTCTTGCTGTTGCCCTCCCATTCGCGAACCGAAACCGAAACGTGATACGACTGACCGGATGTCAGCAGGCTCCGGTCCACCACCGGAAACCCGTTCAGGCCGGTGAGAAAACCGATCGCTTCGCTTAGCGTGAAAACGCGCCGGGTAATGCCACTGGTCAGGTCTTCCAGCGTCCAGCTGCGTGATACCAGATCTGGCACCACATGCCGGTTCACCAGCACGCTGGCAACGGTGTTGTCCAGCCAGTATTTGCGCTCGATCGCCACGCTGACTTTCCATTCGACACTGATCTCACTGCCTTCGGTCAGGGCTCGCCCCATACCCTCGGGCGCATTGGCCAGCATGGCATCGCAAGTCAGCACATCGCCATTCACGGCGAGCTTCAAATCCATATCCGGCGCAGCCTGGGCATACGTCAACGGCAGACTGCAAAACAGCAGCCACAGACAAAAACGCAGCACGAGGCGAGGGCTTGGTGAGCTCATCGGATGGCAGTGTAGCAGCAGCTTGTCCAAGGAAGAAGGAATCGAAACGGATAACGCGGAAGCAGATATCCGGATGATGCTCAGGGTCACCGAAGTGTGCGGTCAGGCTTCGATGCGATAGACCTGCATGGGGCTGGACTTCCCTTTGAACTGCGTGCTGCAATATTCCCTGCAAAGTCCGCTCGCCAGTTCCTCGGGAAGCCTGAACATGACCGGCCCGGTAATCAGCGCATCAAAGGGCCTGGCGATGCCGCACAACCTTGCCGCCGTATTCACCACATCCCCGATCACCGTGAATTCCCGCCGCTCGGCCGTTCCCAGCAGCCCGAGCAGCACGCGCCCGTCGTTGATGCCGAAGCCCACCGGACTCGGCAAGGAAATCTGTTCCGCCTCCCGCTCCTGCAAGACTTGCAGCATTTCGACCACGCACCGCACCGCCCGCTCGCAGCGATCCTCACCCGAGAAACATGCCAGCAGGCCATCACCGAGAAACTTGTTCACGCTGCCGTGATATTCGAGCACCAGCCTTGTCTGGATCGCCAGGCTGGCATTGATCGCGGCATACACCTTGCGAGGCTCGTACTGCTCGGAAAGGCCGGTAAATCCGCGCATATCGCTGAACACGATGGTCATATCGGTATCGAAGGCCAGCTGGTCCGGACATTGCGAACCGAATGAAGCCAGCATCTCAACGGTCTCCGGGGGAAGGAAGGATGCCATATGATCTACGGGCGATGGCTCCGGCGTGTATGAAAGCTGCCGGGCATGATCAGAATGAGTAAGGCTCTGCATATATAGTTTGCAGCAATTTTAGTGCCATTGCCGTGCATGGCGTCGTCCCGTCCGGTGGGTTCGCAATTCCCAACAGGGCGCTCGCCGTCTATGCTGATACGCATGCACCCCCCAAGCGTCGAGGAAAGCCTTGTGAGCGAGGAATACCGGGTCCGGCAGGCGGACCTGAATGGCTACGGATTACTGCACGGGGGACGACTGCTGACGCTCGCCGATGAAACCGGCTATCTCGCCGCGCACCGTTTCAGCCACCGGGACTGTCTGACCGTAGCCGTCCACCGCACATGCTTTTATCACCCGGCCACGAAAGGCGACTCGATCTGCCTGAGGGCCATGCTCGCCCTGACCGGGGCGAGCAGTCTTTGGACCAGGGTTGAGGCGGAGAATACCAACGGGGAGATATTGATGGATGGCGTATTCGTGTATGCGGCGGTTGATGGCAATCGCCGACCTGTCAGGGTCGGCGGTATACAGGCCAGGACAGCAACCGGCAGGGAACTGCAGCAGGCAATGCAGCAACTCAAAACCGCTGTGCAGGGAGATAAACGCTGAAACGCGCCGCCACACGCCTCAGGCTGACAAGCTTCAACATCCAGGCAGGAATCGGAAGCCGGCGCATGCGCCACATGCTGACCTATAGCTTCCGCTACGTGCTGCCGCACCGCCAGGCCATCGCCAATCTCGATCGCATCGCCGATGAATTGCAGGACTTCGACATGGTCGGACTGCAGGAGGCGGATTGCGGCTCATACCGCAGCAACCAGATCAGACAGGCTCAATACATCGCCTTCAGGGCTGATTTCTCCTGTTGCCTGACACAGGTCACGCGTGATATCGGCAGCATCGCCAGCATCGGGCTGGGCCTGCTCAGTCGCATCCCCTGCCTGCATGTCGAGCGCCATCGCCTGCCCGCTTCCCGCCACGGGCGCGGCCTGCTGGAATGCGTGTTCCGCATCGGCGAGCTGGATGTCGGCGTTTTTGTCACGCACCTGTCCCTGAAAAAATCCAGCCGCGTCCGACAGTTGCACTACATTGCAAAGCGCATGAAGCACTACGAACACGCCATCCTGATGGGCGATCTGAATTGCGAACCGGATTCCAGCGAGTTCCTGATGCTGCATCATGAGGCAGGCCTCAACGCGCCGCCGCCCTCTCCGGCCACCTTTCCCAGCTGGCAACCGCAGCGCCGGATCGACCATATCCTGACGCGCGGCGCGGCCAGAATCGCTGCTCTGGAAACCATGCCGTTCGTCGGCTCGGATCATCTGCCGATCATCGCCGAGGTTGTGTTCGACCCTCGAATGGAACACTGATGCCGGAAGGAAAGTCAGGGCTGCGACCAGCCCGGAGCACCGGTAAAACACATTGCAGAAGGACCCATCCTTGCAAAAAAGGTGAAAAAAAAGCCCCGGCAGGAGCCGGGGCTTGATGGTTCGGCGAAATTTATAGGGAGGGGAGGAGGGAATCGCGCCGAACCAAGCGTTACCCTATGATCCCTTTATTGACCAACTATGAAATGCTCGTTAAAAAACATTCATCGTTTCCAACACCCTATCAACTGGCTGGGGGACAAGGATTCGAACCTTGGTTGACGGAGTCAGAGTCCGTAGTCCTGCCGCTAGACGATCCCCCAATCGGGACGCGCAACTATATGAATGAAGTCCGGCAAGTCAACTCATCAGGCGACAATCGATTGTCTGATTTCCGCAGCCTTGGCCTCGCCGCAAAGTCTGGCAACCAGACGCAGTGCAAATTCCACGGCCGTGCCCGCGCCGCGACTGGTAATCAGGAAATCATCCTCCACCACGGCCTCGTCCACATACACCGAAGACGGCTGCAGGGTCTGCATATCATCGCGGCAGGCCGGGTAGGATGTCACCCGCATGCCGGCCGTCAGACCGTAGGCAGCCAGCGCGGTCGGTGCGGCGCAGATCGCCGCCACCGAGCGGCTCTCCGAGCGCAGTCGCTCGACCAGTTGCTTCACGTTCGCATCATCGCGCAGCAGGTGCGCATTGGGCTGCCCCCCGGGCAGCACCACCATATCCCATTCCTGCTGCATCACATCGCCCAGGGCGGCATCGGGAAGCATGCTGATGCCCGAACGCCCCTCAACCACCTGACCATCCAGGCTGACGGCGCAAACCTCGATGCCGGCACGGCGCAGAACATCCACTACGGCGACGAATTCGATTTCCTCAACCCCTTTGGTAAACGGCACAATAACCCTGCTCATTCGTTTCCTCCCGTTCCTTCCTGATCGTCTTCCTGATCAGTTTTCAGATCGATTTCCTGCCAAGCTTGCGACAGCGAACCTCCCGAGGCAAACATGATAGCCCGTTGCATTTGCCGAATGACTGCTACCTCACGCTCATGGGCATCGCCAGCCAGCATGCGGGTGAAATCAGCCAGCAACTTCTCCGTGCCCGTTTCCGACTGCCTGGGATAAGGCTCACACTGCGTCCCGGCATAGACCAGCGCCCGCACATCATCGCCCTGCTGCGCACTGAGCAGCTTCTGGCGATCGGCATACAACTCCGGATCGCCCTCCGCACCCATGAAAATCAACGAGCGCGGCTGCCCGAGAAGCACATTGGCACGCGTCATCAAGGACACATATGGGGTATGAAACACGCCATTGAGCTGCCCCTCGCAGCACAGCGGATTGAGCAGGCGGGCAACGGTATGCGAAAAGGTTCGCACCCCGAGGCGCGGGCGCAACCCGGTCAGGGCATGCAGCGGTGCACACACATCCTGCAAATCGAGATAGGCGATCCCCTCTCCCGTCAGCAGTTCTCCGGCCTCGTGCAGCGAGCCGGCGCGCCGCACCCCTGCTGCCTGCAGGGCCTGCCAGGCACTCAGCCGGCCGACGATGTGCGACATACCGTGCAGCAGCACGGGGATCCCGGCCTGTTGCGCACGCAGGGCGGCAACCAGATAGGCCGGCGCCGCGCGCCGCTTGCCGGCATAGCATGCAATATCCACCGCGCGGGCCGGTGCATGCACATCACCGAAGCCATCGATATGCCGGCGCGCCGCATCCACGAAACCGGCCAGTTCCTCGCTGCTTTCCCCTTTCATGCGCTCGGCAATCAGGAAAGCACCAAGCTGCAGGCTGTCCGCGCCCGGTTGCAGCAGGGCGGCAAGGACGTCCGCCGCCTCCTGCCTCGAAAGGCTTTCCGCACCATTCTTGCCGCGCGCGACACGGCGCAGGTATGCACTGATGTTCATCAGCCGTCTTGTACCACGGATACGGATGCACGTGAATGGCGGCCCCACATCCGACACACCGGGGCAAAGAAATGTCACGCACCTGTCATGGCACTGAGAAGCGGGTGTCATGCGCAGTTCGCATGCTACCCGTCAAACTGCCGGAGATTGACCATGCTGAATATCGAAACGCTGACCGCCGAACACATACCCGGACTGAACGGCAAGTCGCCGCTGCTGCGCAAGTCCCTGAAGGCCATTCTGCGCATTCTGTTTCACGAAAAACAGTTACAACGCTTTCAGGCCAGTTACCCGCACCTGGAGGGCTTCGACTTCGTCGACCAGTTGCTCGAGCACTTCGATTTCAGTTACTCACTGCGCGGCGACGAGCGCGAATGCATCCCGCAATCCGGCCGGGTGGTCATCATCGCCAACCATCCGATCGGCACGCTGGATGCTGCCGTGCTTGTCCGCCTGGTCGGCGAAATCCGGCGTGATGTAAAGGCCGTAACCAATCAGGTGCTGGCTGCCATCAAGCCGCTCTCCCCGCTTCTTCTGCCCGTGGACAATATGGGCGGACGAAGCAGCAGGGAACAGCTCAAGGCCGTTTACCGGCACCTTGAGAATGAAGGCGCGGTGATCATCTTCCCGGCCGGCGAGGTATCCCGCATGAGCCCTTCAGGCATCCGCGACGGACACTGGAACAGCGGCTTCCTGCGCATTGCCACGGCCACCCGCTCGCCCGTGCTGCCGATTTATATCGATGGCCGGAACTCGATGTTTTTCTATGCCCTGTCGTTCCTCTCCCGTCCGCTTTCAACCCTCTGGCTGGTGCGTGAAATGTTCAAGCAGGCCAGGCGGTCGGTACGCATCTCCATCGGCAACCCGATTCCATTCGACAATTACCAGCGCACCCATCTGCCTCTGAAGTCGCGCGTCAAGCTGTTCCAGCGGCATGTCTACCGCATCGGCAAGCAGAAGGAGCCGGTCTTCGCCACGCATCGGGCCATCGCCCACCCGGAAAACCGTCAGCTACTCAGGCGGGAGATCCATGCATGCAATCTGCTTGGCGAAACCCGCGACAACAAACAGATCTACCTGTTCGATTTCAACGCCGACTGCAGCATCATGCGCGAAATCGGTCGCCTGCGTGAGATATCCTTCCGCGCCGTCGGCGAAGGCACCGGCATGCGCCGCGATGTCGATCCGTTCGACCGCCATTGCAAGCAGCTGATTCTGTGGGACGATGCCGAACTTGAAATCGTCGGCGCCTACCGGCTGCGTGAGACCCGCGGGCAGCGCGCCGAAAACAACGACACCTATAGCGGCACGCTGTTCGAGTTTCAGCCCGGCATGCAGCCGATTCTGGACAAGGGACTTGAGCTCGGCCGCAGCTTCGTACAGCCGCGATACTGGGGCAAGCGCAGCCTGGATTATCTGTGGTTCGGCATCGGTGCATTCCTGCGCAACAATCCGGACTGCCGGTATCTGTTCGGCCCGGTGAGCATCAGCGATACTTACCCGGCTGCCGCCAAGGACATGCTGGTGCACTTCTACTCCACCTGTTTTGGCGAATCCGGGGACATCGCCAGGGCGCGCATCCCCTATCGACTGGATGGTGAAAGCCAGAGCCGCATGCGGGAAGTGTTCTGCGGCGACGACACCAGGCGTGACTACGTGCAGCTGAAAAGCAGCCTCGGTCACCTCGGTTGCAGCGTGCCGACACTTCTCAAGCAGTACGGCGAGCTTTGCAAGGAGGGCGGCGTGCGTTTCCTGGATTTCAACATCGACCCGGACTTTGCCGATTGCGTGGATGGCCTGGTGGTTGTTGATCTGAATAAGCTCAAGTCATCCAAACGCAACCGCTATATCGACATCGGTAGCGAAGACAAGGAATAGCCGCCGCATTGCCGGTGCGGGCCTGTGCCCCTAGCCTGAGGCCATGCATTTCCTCGTCCTGCAACATCTGGATATCGAGCCGCCCGCACTGATCGGCGAGATACTGCAGAATGAAGGCCATGTATTGCACACCTTGCGCATGGACCTCGGCGAGGCGCTGCCGGACGATGTTTCAGCCTATGCAGGGGTGATTATCATGGGCGGCCCGCAATCGGCCAACGATGAGCACCTTGTGCACATTCGGCGCGAACTGGTCTGGCTGGCCGGCTGCATCGATCAGGGCGTACCGATGCTCGGCATCTGTCTCGGTGCCCAGTTGATGGCCAGAGCGGTCGGCGGAACGGTTTCGGCCTCGCCCGTGCGCGAACTCGGTTGGTTCCCGGTGTATCCGACGCCTGCGGCATCCGCTGACGCCCTGTTCTCATGCCTGCCTGATAACGGGCTGACCGTCTTCCAGTGGCATGGCGAAACCTTCTCCCTTCCGGACAGCACCATGCTGCTGGCAACGCATCCCGAGGTGCCGGCACAGGCCTTTCGTCTCGGGCGTGGGCAATACGGCCTGCAGTTTCATGTGGAGGTCGATGAACAGCTGATCGGCCTGTGGATCGAAGCCAGCGACAGCGAACGCGCACATCTCGGCAGCGACGGCATTGCAAGCCTGAATCAGGCCTCCGCTACACACATGGAGGCCATGCGGAATCATTGCCGCACCATGCTGCGCGGCTGGCTGGAAACCTTGCCGGAATAAAAAGGCGCGGCCTATGGCCGCGCCTTGATCTGTTCCCCTGCCCGCCTAGTGGCCGGCCATATCCAGTTCCGGGTTGGAACTGACCTTGTGAATGGCAAGATCCGCACCCTGGTATTCATCCTCTTCGGACAGGCGAATGCCAACCGTGGCCTTGATCGCGCCATACACCAGGAATCCTCCGGCCACGGCGATCGCCAGACCGGTCAGGGTGCCCACAAGCTGCGACATGAATGTCACGCCGCCCGCGCCGCCCAGCGCCGTGGACCCGAAAATGCCCGCAGCTACGCCGCCCCAGATACCGGCACCGCCGTGCAGGGGGATCACCCCGAGCACATCGTCGATCTTCAGGCGGTTCTGTACAAACTGGAACCCGAAGACAAAGCCCGCGCCGGCGATGCCGCCGATCACCAGTGCACCAAGCGGATGCACCAGGTCCGAGCCGGCACAAATCGCCACCAGGCCGGCCAGGGCGCCATTATGCACGAAGCCCGGATCGTTGCGTCCGGCCACCAGTGCAGCCAGCAGGCCGCCAACCATGGCGAGCAGCGAATTCATGGCAACCAGGCCGGATGCGCCTTCGGCATTGCCTGCACTCATCACGTTAAAACCGAACCAGCCGACACAGAGAATCCAGGAACCAAGGGCCAGGAAAGGGATATTCGAAGGCAGGATGGCGTTCACGCGTCCCCCGCTGTAACGCCCCTTGCGGGCGCCGAGCATCACCACCGCACCAAGCGCCAGGAAGCCGCCCATGCCATGCACCACGACCGAGCCGGCAAAATCATGGAAGGCGGCCCCGAAGCTGGCTTCCAACCAGGCCTGATAGCCGAAATTATCACCCCAGATCATGCCTTCATAGAAGGGGTACACCAGGCCGACCAGAATCACCGTGGCCAGCACATTCGGCCAAAAGCGCACACGTTCGGTGATGCCGCCGGAGATGATAGCCGGGATGGCCGCGGCGAAGGTCAGCAGGAAGAAGAAGTGAACCATCTCATAGCCGTTGGCCTTGCCACCGATCAGCGCGATCTCGGAAACCGGGGCAAAGAATGTGATGCCGTAGGCCACGCAGAAACCGAGAAAGAAATAGGCCACCGTGGAAAAGCCGAAGTCGGAAAGCACCCTGATTAGTGCATTCACCTGATTCTTTTTGCGCACCGTTCCTGCTTCGAGAAACGCAAAACCGGCATGCATCGCCAGCACCATGGCCGCGCCCATGGTCAGAAAAAAAACATCCAAACCTGCTGTATTCATTGTCTTATCCACCCTCCATCGGGAATCATAGATTCTACTTTCCGGTCCGCGCCCCTGCCCTCACAGGAAGGATCAATCCGGATGTTATTACCGGCAATCAGGAAAGTGCCTCGGCATCCAGTTCGCCGGTGCGGATACGGATTACACGCTCCACCGATGAGACAAAGATCTTGCCATCGCCGACCTTGCCTGTATTGGCGGCCTTGCAGATGGCATCCACGGCATCGTCCACCTGATCATCGGCGACCACGACCGAGACCTCGGCCTTGGGCAGGAAGTCCACGCTGTATTCCGCACCGCGGTACAGCTCGGTATGCCCCTTCTGCCGGCCATGCCCCTTGACCTCGCTGACCGTCATTCCGGATATGCCAAGACCGACCAGCGCATCCTTGATATCATCCAGTTTGAACGGTTTGATCACTGCAGTAATTTTTTTCATGGCTTAACCCTCCTCCGCTTTGTTTCGTCTGTATGACGATATTCCGGCGCTTCTCCCGCACCGGACACGGCCCGGGCCCGCACTGATTCAACCAGGCGGGAGAGCGCGTACTTTGCCAATATTGCGTGCAATGTCACGCCCCTGCCCCGAAAAACCGGAGCCTGCGATCCGGATGTGGCATCAATCCCTGCCCGTGCCGGCCCCGGAAAGACTTCCGGCAATCCCTTCCAGCATGCCCTGCTGGTTGGCCAGCATGCGCGAGTGCAACAATTGCAGGATAATCTCGCACTGCTTACCGGTGCGACGCAGGATATCAATGCGCTCCTCAAGCAGCCCGACGGCATGCCCGAAAGGCAGTCGCATCCGCGGCCACAGGGCGGATATGCCCGGCACTTCCGTGGCCTTGAGTTCGCCGATAATGCTTTCAAACAGGGTATCGAGATTGTGCACCTCGCCCTGTTGACGCGAGCGCTGATAGGAAAGCTCGGAAAGCTGCAGCATCGAATCCCCGCTATCGCATACCATGCCGTCCCATTCGGAAGCCGCCACATGGTTCTGCCTGGCCTGCCGCATCAGGCGCATGGCCTCGCTGTAGAGGCCTGTTTCATCGCTGCTGTCCCATACCTTGCGGTACATGCGCATCACCTGCGCGCGCAGCGCCATCAGGTTGCGCAGCGAGTACAACGCATGCCGCACCTCGTCACGCGGCAGCGAAGTGGAATTGACCAGCGGCGCGAGCACGAAACCCGCCGCAGCGCCGTTCCTCATCTGGTCGTTGCCGTACAGATGCAGCTGACCCTCATACAGTTGCTGGGCGAACATCTCGCCGTCGATCAGCTTGTCGCAGGCATTACGCTGCAGCGGTGCATCCGAGAAATAGGCCTCGTACTGGAAGTCGGCCTTCAGGGTGTCGCTGTCCGCGCTCAGCTCCGGCAGCGCGGTCGCCTTGCCGAAGACCTCCATATGCCGCCATATACCGAGGAAATAGAAATAGCGCGAGGCCAGTGAATCGTCATGCAGCGAGATGACCACGGTGTAGGTGCGACCCTTGCCCTGGGCATCGAAGGCCACCACATCCTTGTTGCTGAGCGATATGCCGCCGGCTGTCATGCCAAGTTCGGAAAGCATGGTCAGGCAATGACCGATAAAGCCGTCACGGGTACATTCTTCCTTCGCATAACCCCACACGCGGCCATGCAGCGGCAGGCTGTTCGGCTCAAGAATTCGGTCGTTCAACGACAATGCGTGCAACAACAGCGATTTAGTCATCGTTATCTCCTGTTTGATTGGGTCTGTCTGCCGCCCGCAGCAGCGAGGCAACAAACAGAACCAATGAAACGGAAAGCGGGGAGCGACCGATGGTCGCTCCCCTTTTCCATGAATGCCTTCGCCGGAGGGTGGGTGAAAGTAGCTCGGGCATCCAATTCTTCGGCAGGCGGGTTTTACTCGTAAACCTGCTCGCCGTGCTGCGTGATATCCAGGCCCTCACGCTCTTCATCCTCGGCCACTCGCAGGCCGATGAGCATGTCCACAACCTTGAGGATCACGAAGGTCACTACAGCATCATAGACGATGGTGTACAGCACAGCTTCGCCCTGCACAGCCAACTGATGAGCCATACTCACGCCCTCTGCCAGTCCGGCACCGCCGAAGCTGGAGGAGACGAATACGCCGGTCAGCATGGCGCCGACGATACCGCCGATGGCATGCACACCGAAGGCGTCCAGCGAATCATCATAGCCGAGCATCTTCTTCAGGAAGGCCACTGCCCAGAAGCAGATCACGCCGGCAGCCAGACCGATGGCCAGTGCACCGATCGGACCGACGAAGCCGGAAGCCGGGGTGATGGCAACCAGACCGGCCACGGCACCCGAGCAGGCACCCAGCAGACTCGGCTTTTTGAACACGATCCATTCAGCAAAGGTCCATGCCAGCACGGCCGTGGCGGTTGCAATCTGGGTAACCAGCATGGCCATGCCCGCGGTACCGTCGGCTGCCAGTTCGGAGCCTGCGTTGAAGCCGAACCAGCCAACCCACAGCATCGCCGTACCGATCATGGTCAGGGTCAGGTTGTGCGGCAGCATGGCTTCCTTCGGATAGCCGATACGCTTGCCCAGAACCAGTGCGCAAACCAGGCCGGCCACACCGGCATTGATATGCACCACCGTACCGCCTGCGAAGTCGAGCGTGCCGGCTTCGCCGAGGAAACCACCGCCCCATACCCAGTGGGTGACAGGTGCATACACAGCCAGCACCCAGACAGTCATGAAGGCCAGGATCGCAGAGAACTTCATGCGCTCAGCGAAGGCACCGATAATCAGCACCGGGGTAATGATGGCAAAGGTCATCTGGAAGGTGGCGAACACGGTTTCCGGTATGGTGCCGGAAATGGCATCCACGCCCACGCCGCTGAAGAAGGCCTTGGAAAGACCGCCGATAAAGGCATTGCCGTCAGCAAAGGCCAGCGAATAGCCGCAGACCACCCAGAGCACACTCATCAGTGCGGTGATGGTGATGGTCTGCATGCAGACCGACAGCACGTTCTTCTTGCGCACCATGCCGCCGTAGAACAGTGCCAGTCCCGGCAGGGTCATCAACAGCACCAGTGCCGTTGCGGTGATCATCCAGGCGGTATCACCCGAATTCAGGGTCGGTGCCTCTTCGGCCAGAGCCAGGCCCGGTGTCAGCAGGGCAGCTGGCAGGAACCCCATCGATTTCTTGAACAACTTTCTCATGGTTATCTCCTTGTTTTTTTGATTGGGTTCGATTTACAGGGCTGCGTCGTCTTCTTCGCCGGTACGAATGCGCACCGTACGACCGACATCAAGAACGAAGATCTTGCCGTCACCGACCTTATCGGTGCGTGCCGCCGAGACGATGGCTTCCAGAACCTCATCCACCTGGCTGGTTTCGACGACGGTGGTCAGTTCAACCTTGGGCAGGAAATCCACCTGATATTCGGAACCGCGATACAGCTCCGTGTGGCCTTTCTGGCGTCCGTGTCCGCGAACCTCGCTCACGGTCAGGCCCGAAACCCCCATGGCGACCAGCGCGTCCTTCACCTCATCGAGCTTGAACGGCTTGATAATTGCCTTGATCATTTTCATCTTATATCTCCTTGAGTTAGATCGATTCGAGTGGCTTGGAAGGGGCGGACGCCTGCCCGCCCCTTACCTCACGCATTAGTAGGACATGTTCAGTGCGGCAACGAACTCGTTCTTGGCATTCACGCCATAGATGTAACGGTTACCATCGGACTGCCTGGTACCCACCGGGATGGTGGCGGTCAGCGAGCTGGTCAGGGAGGTCTCACCCACGGTGAAGCCCTTGCTCAGGCCCAGGGTGACCAGATTCATACCGCTCTTCCAACTGTTCACTGCACCGATCGTGCGGTTCACGGCATCCTTCTTCCACTTGGCATAGGAAACGGCGCCGGAAAGATCGAAGCCGTACAGCGAACCGGAAACGCCCAGGTCAACCCAGACATCGCCTGCCAGGTATGCCTTGTTCTGGCTGCTGGTGGTTACATAATAACCGGTCAACGACACCGGTCCGTAGGACAGGCCGGCGTTGACTTCATTGAAGTTCGAGGCGGAGTCATACAGGTAGGTGTACAGGATGTCGCCAACCGAGTAGCCGAAACCGGAATCGCCGATATCGCCACCGTAGCTGGCAGCCCAGTCGAACTCGACCACATCACGACCGGCAAACTGCGGGGCAGTTGCCGCATAGGCATTGGAGAACCAGCCACCGATTGAGAAGTCGCCATAAGACAGACCCAGATCGCCCTGTACGGCGGTCTTGCCGCTGGTCTGCGTCACACCACGCCAGACGTACTGACTGGCAACACCGATATCGCCCGAAGCGGTGATACCCATCGGCAGTTCTTCAGCGGCCGCGGTGTTTGCCATCATGCCGGTACCCATCAGTCCGGCCATCATCATTGCTACATAAGTTTTCTTCATTGAAATCTCCTTGATTGTTGTTGTAAATTGCTTTGCTTTGTTGCGCTTGTTGTGACCACGTTTCATTGCTTTCACACAGTCCTCCTTTGTTACAAACAGGTCGCGGCCATTGCCACTACACACTCTCTATAACAAGGCGTGTGCCAAAGTTGGAAAATCTTTAAATAACGCATATTTTCAATGCCTTACGTAATTTTATCGTCCGCGGGCAGGATATTAATTGCCCATTATTTAATCTTTTATGTATTTTTATGCATATTTTATAACCACAAATTGCAGGTTGTGACGAAGCCGGTGCTTGCTGCTAGTTTCCCGCCTCGATAAAAGCACGAAAGGCAGGTACGAAGCATGGAAGCACAGACACAGCAACTGGCATGGGGCATCGGTTTCGCCGGCATGATGTATGTCGTCGGCAACGGCGTATGGACCAATCATCTGGCGCGCCAAAAGCAATGGATGGGCTGGCTGATGTGGCTGCTGACCGCAATCGTGATTGTGATTGCAGGCTCGTTTATCGATATCCGCCTTTCGGGCATGCAGACCGATCTGTGGCAGCACCTGACCAGCGTGGACAAGGAGAACCACTGGATCGCCCTCACCCTGTACGCCCTGATGAGTGTGCCCGGTGCCGCCTCCGTGATCCTCAGGCAGGCCTCCACCTGGACCCGCATGGCATTGATTCTGCCTGCCATTATCGTGTTTCTTCCGGCCGGCATGCAGCTCGGCAGCGGCCTGAACAGCTTCGCATTCGGGCTTGGCCTGACACTGGTAATCTGCGCCCTGATGTTCGCCTGGCAATTCATGCTGGACAATGCCCCCGAGGAAAAACAGCGCAAGGCCGCCTGAGTCCAACCCCAATCATCTGAATCGTGCGGGCAGCCCCTGCAAGGGCGGGCAGCCTGCTAGAATGGGCGCATGACGCCCCACATCCCGGCCGTTATCGAGGCTATGCTGCGCGCGGATTTCTATCCGCATGACACGCAGGACATCCGCCTGCTGCAAACGCATATCTCCTGGGTAATCCTGACCGGGAAATACGCATACAAAGTAAAGAAGCCTGTCGACTTCGGCTTCCTTGATTTCTCCTCGCTGGACCGACGCAAACACTTCTGCGCAGAAGAACTGCGCCTGAACCGCAGACTGGCCCCGCACCTGTACCTTGCCGCCCTGCCCATCGGCAAGCTGGGCGGGTGCTTCCAACTGGACGGAAAACAAGGTATTTCCGAGTGGTGCATAAAAATGCGCCAGTTCGACGACGGGAACCTGCTGGTCGAGCGAATGCAGACAGGGGACTTCGATGCCCGCTGGATCGATATCCTTGCGAAGGATATAGCCGGCTTTCATCTGGGCGCCGAATGCAGCAAGGCCATCACGACATACGGTGCTCCGCACTTCCTGCTGCGCCATATCGATGCCTCGCTGAATACAGCCCTGCACCACCCGGAAGTCATCGACCCCGTCCTGATCCACGACCTGCGTCGGCAGTGCATGGAACTGGCAAAGGAATTTGCCCCCGTGTTCGATGCGCGCATGCGGGACAAGCACATCCGGGATTGCCACGGCGATCTGCATCTGGGCAATATCGCGCTGTTCGAAGACAGGCCCACGGTATTCGACTGCATTGAGTTCAGCCCCGAGTACCGCGCCATCGACACGCTGAGCGACGCGGCCTTTCTGGTCATGGATCTGGACGCGCGCGGCCATGCAGACCTCGCATTCCGCTTCCTGTCCCGGTACCTGGAGTTTTCGGGCGATTACTCGGGGATGGCGCTGCTGCCGTTGCTCCTGTCCTACCGCGCCGGCGTGCGTGGCAAGGTCGCGTGCCTTTTGGCCGAGGACGCATCTATTGGGCAAAACGAGGCACAACGAAAATTACATGAGGCAGAGGATTACTTTGCTCAGGCTGCCGACTACCTGAACCGCCCACCCTCACCCCGCCTGTATGCCATCGGCGGCCTTTCGGGCAGCGGCAAAAGCCGCCTCGCCCTGAAGGGCTGCGGCATCGAGCGCGCCATCATCATCCGCAGCGATGCCACAAGGAAGCGCATCGCCGCCAGCCATCCCGATCTGGCGCTGTATGGCGATGCCATGAACCGTCACACCTACGATGCCATGTATGACGCCGCATCAACCCTGCTTGCCGCCGGCTGGTCGGTCATCCTCGATGCCACATTCCTGTCCGGCGCCGAACGCAACATGGCAAGCAAGCTCGCCCAATCATCAGGCGTGGCCTACCTCTTGTACTGGCTGGATATCCCCGAAGAGCAATTACGTGAGCACATCCGCCATCGCCAAACCGACGACATCAACATCTCTGATGCCGACCTCAATGTCCTTGAACATCAGCTGGCAAGCTTCCAACGCCCCGACGAACCGGGCGTACTGTTTCTTCCATCCACCGACGCATGGCCGCAAGCCTAGCGGTTTGCGGAACCCTGGGTATGTGACTGCGCTCGAAAAGCGGGGGCCCGGGGCGGGGCAATCTCTGCTGATGGATATCCCCTCCGGCCATTCGCTTCATCAGAGGAGGCTGTCATGTTCTTTCCACCAAGATCGATTGAATCCCCGAACCGTTATGCGCAGCACCTGCCTGCCGACATCGAAGCGGCAACGCTGAGTCAGGCCCTGATAGCGACGACACAGAGGTTCGGTGAGCCAAAGCGAACAAATGACGAAACCGGGCTGACGGAGTTGCTGTTCGAACTCGAAGAACACGACATCCGGTTTTATGCACGTGGCAGCGAACTGATCGCCATTCGCTCCATGCCCAAGCCAAGAGCCCAGGCCTTTTCCGGCCATGCTCCGGTCCGGCCGGAAGCCTGACGGGAACCGGTTCGGCAACCGGCTTTGTGCTGTTTCATACCATGCTGGCTTCGATCGCGCAGGCAAGGGCTTATGCCTCGTTCAGCCGGCTATTCCCTGCGGCAAGCCGGGTGTGTACACCATGTGTTTGTGTGCCCATCGGACCGATCCCGACCGCCATCGGCATTGCGCCGGCAGCCGGCATTCTCGCCATCACGGTGACCGTCGATGTAACGGCGCAGCTGTTCTGCCTCTAAACGCCAGGTAACAATCGAATGACGCTTCCTTGCCGGAGGCCAAAAAAAAGGCGGCCGAATGGCCGCCTTCACAGGATGCACAGGACTATCAGTCGTGCATCATCTGTTCGTGCTCGGAGAGCGAGCGCTCGAAAGCGGGACGCTCGAAGAGGCGATCCATGTAACCTTCCAGGTGCGACCACTTGGAGGTATCCACACCCATCGGGGAGAGGCGCCACAGGATCGGGGCCAGAGAGACATCGGCCAGCGTATAGCACTCGCCGACGAAATATTCCTGGCGGGCCAGGTAGGTATCCAGGGCCTCGAGGTAGTCACCGATCTTCTTGCGGGCTTCGGCCTTGTCCTTGGCCTGCTCCAGCTCTTCATACAGCGGGAACAACTCCTGTTCGATGCGCATCACGGCCAGACGCATCTGGGCACGCTCGGCCGGAGAGCCTGGCTTGAGCGGCGGATGCGGATAACGTTCGTCGAGGTATTCGTTGACCACCGAAGCTTCGAAAAGAATCGTGCTGCGGTCCTCCAGCGTCGGCAACTTACCGACCGGATTAATATCCTGCAGGTCGCCGGATGGCTCATCATCCTCCACATCGATGATCTCGCTGGGCAGTTCCTTTTCGGCGAGAACGATGCGCGTGCGGTGGGAATCCGGACTGACCGGACTCGAATACAACTTAATCATGCAAAACCTCCAATGACAGGGCGCGGCAATATAGCTTTTTTTGCAAAAAAATAAAGGGTTTGTCTGCCATGGCAGACGGGCATGAAACAGGCGGGGGGACGAAACAGGGCGCGCAGGTGATGCGCCTTCAGCCCTCGCCCCGACGGACCCCCATCAACTGCGCCTGGATAAAGCCTTCGATGTCGCCATCGAGGAACGCCTGGGTATTGCCGGTCTCCATACCGGTACGCAGATCCTTGATGCGCGACTGGTCGAGCACATAGGAACGAATCTGATGGCCCCAGCCGATGTCGGACTTGTTGTCCTCCATCTCCTGCTTCTCAGCCTGCTGCTTCTCGAGTTCGAACTCATACAGCCGCGCCTTGAGCATCTTCCATGCTGCCGCACGATTCTTGTGCTGGCTTCGATCATTCTGGCACTGCACCACAATACCGGTCGGGACATGGGTCAAACGAATCGCCGAATCGGTTTTGTTAATGTGCTGGCCACCGGCGCCGGAGGCTCGGTAGGTGTCGGTGCGCACATCGGATTCATCGATGTCGATCTCGATGTCACGGTCGATGTCCGGATAGACGAACACCGAGGAAAAGGAGGTGTGGCGGCGGTTGCCCGAGTCGAACGGCGATTTACGCACCAGACGATGAATACCCACCTCGGCGCGCAGCAGGCCGAATGCATATTCGCCCTTCACCGATACGGTCGCCGACTTGATGCCCGCCTCTTCACCCTCCGTGCATTCCATCAGCTCGGTGGCAAAGCCCTTGCGCTCGGCCCAGCGCAGATACATGCGAAGCAGCATCTCGGCCCAGTCCTGCGCCTCGGTGCCACCGGCACCGGCATGGATTTCAAGGAACGCTGATTCGGCATCGTTCTCACCGCCCAGCATCACCTCCATCTCGAGTGCTGCAATGGCGCTCTCCAGGTTGTCCAGCGCATGGGCGGCTTCGGCCTGCGTCTCGCTATCACCCTCGTCCGCACCCATTTCAAACAGCATCATCTGCTCGTCCAGGGCCTCGGTGGTGTCTTCATAGGATTTTACCGGGCGCTCCAGCCGGGTCTTCTTTTGCATGACGGCCTGCGCCTGCTCGGGATCGTCCCACAGCGTGGGGTCCTCGATGCGCGCGGCGATTTCGATCAGTTCCTGCTGTTTGCCTTCAATGTCAAAGTGACCTCCGCAGAGCGGTCAGGCGTGTGCCCATCTCTTCCGCCCGCGTGCGAAATCCGGCAATGCGGTCTTCCATCGTCATGCTTCACTCCGTTCTACAGCCCAAATTCAAGGGTTTCGGAAGGTATCGTCTCGGGCCGGTAAATCAAGCCGGCATTGCCTTTGCGTGCCGTTCCGGGCGCAAAATTTACGCCGCCCTGCCCTCGCATTATGCGCTCGCAGACCCTAGGCTTGCCGCCAATTCAATGCAGAGGGATAGATGATGCGATATTCATGGATGATGATCCTCGGGCTGCTGTGTGCCGCCCTGCCCGCGCAGGCGGAAACCATGCCCGTCAACCTGCATCTGGCCGACTATTACGACGCCTCGCTGCACGGCGATGCCTCGGTGGTATCGGTGTGGGTCGAGGACGATCGCCCTGTCCCTGCGCTGGGCAGGGAATTGAAGGGCAAGGCGATCCTGCCGCGTCAGGCCATGGGCATGGTGCTGCGCAATGCACTGGTCGGCTCACTGCGCACGGCGGGCTTCAAGGTAATGCCGGTGCAGGGCAGGGACAGCATCGATATGCTCGTGCGCATCAAGGCTTTCACATACGCGGCCGAGGATGGCTTCGTGACCAGCAAGGCATCCCTCACCAGCCGCGTGAGTGTCCGCGTAAGCCACGGCGCATGGCATGTGGAACGCAGCCTCGGCACCTCAGCCGAGCATACAGTGCCATTCTCACCCGATGCAGAGAAGGTCGAGGAACTGGTCAATGGAACCCTGGCCGACACGCTCAAGGCCATCCTTCAGGACGACCAGATTCGCGCCGCCCTGCGCGGCGAACCAAAGCTGTCCGACTAGGAGCTACCCGAGGCGGCCATCGCCTTTTCTGTTGAGGGTGAATCAGGATTACCACACTTGTCCTCACACAGGGGGATAAAAATCCTGAAGGTCGTGCCCTTGCCGATAGCGCTGCGCACCCGGACAACTCCGCCGGCATGCCTGATCATGCCGTATACGACCGCCAGACCCAGGCCGGTGCCCTTGCCCACCTCTTTGGTCGTATAAAACGGATTGAATATCTTTTCCTGAAGGGCTTCGGGTATGCCGCAGCCGTTATCCGACACATCGATAAGCGCATGCGGCCCGGCCAGCCCTTCTTCCAGGCAGCCTGAGCGGGTAACGCCTATCGCCACATCGATACGTGGTGATTCAACATCATCGAGCGCATGAGCCGCGTTGTTGATCAGGTTAATCAGCGACTGATGCAGCTGATTTTCCTTCCACAACGCATGCAGTCGTCCGCCTTCGTAGTGTGTGTTCAGCTCGACTCCGGGAGGCATCAGGCTCTTGGCCAGGGCGCATGTCTTCTCGGCACAGGCAACCAGATCGATCACCTGGTAATCTTCCGTATCCCTGCGCGAGAAACCCAGCAGTTGCTTGACATGATCTGCGGCGCGCTCGGAGGCCGCACGCGCCCTTTGGATATATTTTTCCAGTTCCCCGTCCCACAACGCCTTGCGCTCGATCAGGGCCAGATTGCCGACGATGGCCGCCAGTTCGTTGTTGAATTCATGGGCAATACCGGCCGCAAGCGTACCGACGGCATCCATCTTGTTGGCCTCGAACACCCGCGACTCAAGGGCCAGGAATTCACTGATGTCCTGCTGATTGGCAACATAATGGGTTGTTTTACCCGCCTCGTCGAAAATCGGCGCGATGGTCATCAGCGCCCAATACAGTGAACCATCCTTGCGTTTATTGAGCAGCTTGCCGTTCCATACCTTGCCGGAATTCAGGGTAGCCCAGAGCCCTTCGTAGAAATCTTTCGTTTGCTTGCCACTGCTTAGCAAGGAGGTTTTCCTGCCCATGACCTCGTCCATGGCATACCCGGTCAGCTTGCTGAACGAAGGGCTGACATACTGGATGATCGCCCGATGGTCGGTAATAATGACGGCCTCGCCCGAATGTTCCAGCGCCTGCATCAGCTGCGTCACACGGCGGTTGCTATGCGACAACCGCCTGTTGACCTGCAACAGGTAGAGAAGCAGAAGGCCGAAAAGCACGCCCCCGCCTGAAAGGCCGAGAACCAGTTCATCATGCTTATTCTGGATTTTCAGGTAGATATCCTCATGGATATCCTGATCGATTTGTTCCATCGCTGAGAGAGCAACGGAAAATTCGTCATCAAAAAACATCCTCCCCGAGATATCCTGATGCTTCTTCACGGGATGGTCTGACAGACTCTTCAATAGCATTTCGAAGGCATCGGAAACCCCTGCAGCATGCTTGGCGAGGATGGCATGGCTGCCGATACTTTCAGTGATGCCTCCGATGGTCACATAGCCCCGGGTTAATTGTTCCACACTCTGCTTCAACAGCTGTACCTGCTGCGTCAGGTCCGCGGACGCTGAATCGCCATGCACATCCTCACTTTCCTCGTGCAGCATGGCATGGGTTTTTGCCAGGTCGAACTTAAGCTGCATGACCGTATCCAGCAGGGCTGATTCCTTTCTGAGGGAGTCCTCCCAGGTCAGGCTGTTCCAGCTGATCAGCCCAAATGACATGATCAGGATCGACAATGGCAACAAAAGATTGATTCGACTGGAGAACATGCCCGGATTCTCGGTCATTTCACCTCCCCCCGACCGCGGTAAATATTATTCCCCCCGGTATTTTCCGCAGGCTGACCTGATTATCATTATCGGTCAAACGATTCAGGGCATCGCATCGGGACAGATTCATAGTTGTTCACTGATCACTTTGCTCAGCTCCTCGATATTATACGGCTTGGATAGCGTAACATATTTATCGGAAGGCATTTGACTGTTCGACAGTTCCTCCATGTCATAACCGGTCGCAAAAACAATACGCGCATCGGGATCGAGCCGCCTGATGCGCTCGGCCGCTTCCACACCGCCCAGCCTCGGCATCACGACATCCATGATGACAAGTGCGATGTCTTTTCCGTGCTCGGTGAATCGCTCAACGGCCTCCAGTCCGTCGGACGCCTCCAGCACCCGATAACCGATGGCCTGCAGCACCTCCGTGGCAACATCCCTGACATTGGCGTTGTCATCGACGATCAGGATCAGCTCTCCATGACCCGAAACCAGATCGGTACCGGCCTCGTCGAGCGAAGCCATGGACTTCTCTTCGATCAGAGGAAGATAAACATGCAGGGTTGTCCCGCCGGGATTGCTTTCCACCTCAATCACCCCGCCATGGCTGCGAATCGCCCCGTAGGCCATGGCCAGCCCCAGCCCGGTTCCGCGCCCCACCTCCTTGGTGGTATAAAACGGCTCAAAGATATGCGCAAGATCCTCATCCCCGATTCCTGAACCATTATCTGCAATGCTCAAATGCGCCAGCAGACGGGCATTCAGGTCGGGATACTTATCCATGAATGCCTGGTCGGCCCTGAAGTCCTCAAGCTGCATGCGAATCCGGGGGGCCGGCACACCCTCGACGGCATCGCGGGCATTGTTCAACAGGTTCATGACCACCTGCTGCAATTGCGTCGCATCCCCCCTGACCACCAACTCGTCCGGACAGAAAACACTATCAAAGCGGATGTTTTCCGGAATGCTTGCCTCGCTAAGCTTGCTGGCCTCCTTCAGGAACGTCGTCAGACCGAAGGGTTGCATGTCGACATGGCTTTTGCGGGCAAAGGTCAGCAACTGTTTGATCATTTCAGAGGCACGAAAACTGAGCGACACCACATTATCCAGCTTGCCCATGATATCGGGACGATCTTCGACCTTCTTTCTGGCCAGGTAAAGGTTGCCGGTCATACCCGCCAGCATATTGTTGAAATCGTGGGCAATCCCCCCTACCAGGGTCCCCAGCGCCTCCATCTTCTGCGCCTGGCGGAATCGTTCCTCCAGTTGCTCATGTTCGGTCATATCCTGCTGAATGCCGACATAATGACTGATCACCCCGGCACCGTCCCGGATCGGGGAAATGGTCATCAATGCCGGATATTCGGTGCCATCCTTGCGCCGGTCGACTATCGTACTTTGCCAGGTCTGGCCGCTCGAAAGGGCCTTCCACATGCGCTGATAATATTCATCGCTCTGAAGGCCGCTTTTCAGCACCCTCGGATTCTTGCCGATCACATCCCCCGCGCTGTAGCCCGTGATGCGCGTGAAGGAAGGGTTCACATACTCGATGGTGCCCAGGTGGTCGGTAATAATGACCGATTCCCCGGCCTGTTCGATGGCCCGTGAAAGCTTGAGCAACAGGCTCTCGCGCTGTTCCTTTTCCATCACGATGGCGACCAGCCTTGAGGCATTCCTGATTTCCATCAACTCATGGCTGTCCGGGCCTGTCGCCTGGTCGAAATACATGGCAAAGGTACCGAGGGTGTTCCCGTCAGACCCGATAATCGGCTGGGACCAGCAGGCGCGCAGCCCGTGCGCCAATGCCAATGCCTTGTAATCGGCCCAGAGCGGATCGGTGGCAATATCCTCGACGATCACCTCCTTGCCGAGGAAGGCCGCCGTACCACATGAACCGGCGGAAGGACCGATCTCCGATCCGTTGATGGCTTCGCAATATTCCTCGGGCAGGCTCGGCGCACTGCAATGAAACATTTGATTGCCCTGCAGCCTCAGAATGGAGGCCCGCATCCTCGGATGCATCTCCTCATGCATGCGGCAGATTGCGTCATAGATGCGCTCCACCTGCACCCCAGATGCGACCATTTCCAGAATCCTGGAGGTCTTTCCGACCACGCTCTCGGCACGCTTGCGTTCGGATACATCATGAATAATGGAATACAGCACCTGCTGCTCCTTCCAGTAAAGGGGCCCCGAGTGCACTTCAACATCCCTGATCTCGCCGTTCGCAAGCCGGTGTTTGAACAGGAAGTGATCTCTTTCCTCCAATGCGGCCAGCTCCATTTCGGCCTGAATTTCTTCCCTGGAGAGCGTATTGATATCGAAAATATTCATGCCCCGAAGCTGTTCCCTGCTGTATCCGTAGAAAGCCACGGCGGCGTTGTTCGCTTCGAGTATCCGGCCATCGGCCGGATCAAGGATCAGCTGAACGCTCTTGTTGCTATCGAAAAGCTCCCTGAAACGCTCCTCGCTTTCTGCCAGCGCGTTCACACCCGCATGGGTCTGCATCCTCAGTTCGATGTTCTGCCTGATATTCAGGTAAATTCTGTTGGCACTGAAGGCGAGCATGGCCGAAAACAGCAGCAGCATGACGCCCATCACCTGGGTTATGTCCGAGCCGGCCGTGAAAAAGCGGAGCGTAAGCGGACCGACGGCCAGCAGCAGAAAACTGAAAATCGGAAAGCGCATGGAAGACAGCGAAGATACGGCACCGGCCGCCATGCCGCCGACGATAAAGGCAAGAAACACCTGATGGGCCAGCGAGTTCTCGGGAAAAACAAGCACCGAGGCACTGCCCCACAGGATGCCCGCCGCCACCGAACCGATAAGAAACCGCCTTTCCCAAACGGCGTTTTGCTCCACTCCTGGACGTATCCGCTGGTAGGCAAGGGTTAGCATGTAGCGCAGCGATGTGAGGACCAGAATACAGGCCAGCCACCCCAGCAAGGCCGGATGGCCAACCGTGCCCCATTCGATACCGACCAGTACCGCCGCATTAACGACGGTCGCCAGCGCGGACAGGGGAATGCCTTCATACAGTAATTTTACCTGTTCATATCTGAGCCGGTTTCCGGCATCTGCCATGAAACGCGGTTCCGGGACAGGGGGGAGGTTCATTGCTTCCACTATATTTTCGCTTCCGTGAACATACAAGATTATTGGGCATCACCTAGCAGGGAAGGTGCCAAGTCTGGCGACTCCCATGCCACCGAAGGCCACCGGCCTCCCGCTGTTCGCCTGCGGCCATTCTGTTAGGCTGCGCCGCTCGAAAACCACCTCCGGAGTAGCTACATGGCCGATTATCAGTACATCTACACCATGCAGGGCGTCGGCAAGACCGTCGCCGGCAAGCGCGAAATCCTCAAGGATATTTATCTGTCCTTCTTCCCGGGGGCGAAGATCGGCGTGCTGGGCCTGAATGGCGCGGGTAAATCCACGCTCTTACGCATCATGGCCGGGCTGGACAACGAGATTCTCGGCGAGGCCCGCCCCGCTCCGGGCATCAAGATCGGCTACCTGTCGCAGGAGCCGGAACTGGACCCGGTCAAGGATGTGCGCGGCAATGTCGAAGAGGCTGTGCAGCCGATCAAGGACGCGCTGGCCGACCTTGATGCCGTGTATGCAGCCTATGCAGAACCGGATGCCGATTTCGATGCTATTGCCAGGAAGCAGGCCGATCTGGAGGCCTTCATCGAGTCGGTGGACGGGCACGACCTGGACCGCAAGCTCGAGGTCGCCGCCGATGCGCTGCGCCTGCCGGACTGGGATGCGGACGTCACCAAGCTTTCCGGCGGCGAGCGTCGCCGCGTGGCGCTGTGCCGCCTGCTGCTCTCCGCCCCGGACATGCTGCTGCTGGATGAGCCGACCAACCATCTCGATGCCGAGTCCGTGGCCTGGCTGGAGCGCTTCCTGCACGACTACAAGGGCACCGTGGTAGCCGTCACCCATGACCGCTACTTCCTGGACAACGTGGCCGGCTGGATTCTGGAACTGGACCGCGGCCGCGGCATTCCGTGGGAAGGGAACTACTCCTCATGGCTGGAACAAAAAGAGAAGCGCCTCGCCGTGGAAGAGAAGCAGGAAACCGCCCGCCAAAAGGCCATGCAGCAGGAGCTGGAGTGGGTGCGCGCCGGCACCAAGGGTCGGCACGCCAAGTCCAAGGCACGACTGAAGGCCTTCGACGACCTGGCCAACAAGGATATGCAGGAGCGCAATGCCACCAAGCAAATATTCATTCCGGCCGGCGAACGGCTCGGCGATGTGGTGGTGAAGGCCGAGGGCGTGAGCAAATCCTTCGGTGATCGCATGCTTGTTGAAGACCTGACCTTCAACCTGCCCAGAGGCGGTATCGTGGGCATCATCGGTGCGAACGGCGCGGGTAAAACCACGCTGTTCCGCATGCTTACCGGGCAGGAGAAGCCGGATGCAGGCACGCTTGCCATCGGCGAGACCGTGCAGTTCTCCTATGTTGACCAGTCGCGCGACGCGCTGAACGGCGACAACAGCGTCTGGCAGGAGATTTCCGGCGGTGCCGATTCGATCTACCTGGGCAAGATCGAGGTGCCCAGTCGCGCCTACTGCGGCCGCTTCAACTTCAAGGGCGGCGACCAGCAGAAACAGGTCAAGGCCCTGTCCGGCGGTGAGCGCAATCGCGTGCACCTGGCCAAGATGCTGATGAGCGGCGGCAATGTGCTGCTACTCGATGAGCCGACCAACGATCTGGACGTGGAAACCCTGCGCGCTCTGGAAGAAGCCCTGCTCGATTTCGCCGGTTGCACCGTGGTGATCTCGCATGATCGCTGGTTCCTCGACCGCATTGCCACACATATCCTGGCCTTCGAAGGCGAGGGTCATGTCGAATGGTTCGAGGGCAACTTCGCCGACTATGAGGAAGACAAGAAGAAGCGCCTCGGCGAAGACGCCACCCAGCCCCACCGCATGAAGTACAAGCGCCTGGCTTAACCGCCAAACCTCAACAAAAAGGGCGGCCACTGGCCGCCCTTTTTATATCGCCAATTTTGTGAACTGTCGCCATAATTGCAAACAAGATCTCGACACATTACCTTATTCATAAAATACAATTGGTAAGGATGGGGAGAAATAATAATTAGTCATTTTATATCCACCCCTAAAATACGGAAAGTATAGTGGCTTGGCCA
>Ga0209919_1000111_pt1 | contig 42075 bp, 40 predicted proteins | sample SalPon2A_C_D2_MG_FD_185721 | JGI IMG/M metagenome (GOLD analysis project Ga0209919, IMG submission 185721) | Soil microbial communities from South San Francisco under conditions of wetland restoration - Salt Pond MetaG R2A_C_D2_MG (SPAdes)... | ecosystem: Environmental > Terrestrial > Soil >... | reverse complement strand
CCAGCGGGGCAGGACGTGCATGTGGACGTGGTGCTCTACGCCTGCACCCGCGCAACGTCCCATGTTCAAGCCGACATTGTATCCTTCGGGGTGGTAAACATCTTTGAGAGCCCGCTGGAACTGCTGTGCCAGTGCCATCATCTCAGCCAGGGTATCAACCGGCGCCTCAACCAGCTCGGCGACGTGGGCGTAGGGAACCACCATGGCGTGGCCCACGGTGTAGGGGTAAAGATTCAGCAGGACGAAATTGGCCTGACCCCGGTAGAGGACCAGATGTTCTCTGTCCCCTGAGGAATCTGCGGAAGCCCTTTCGCAGAAAATACACCCGTTACTTTGGGTCCCCTCGCTGACGTACTGAAACCGCCACGGGGTCCACAAATAATCCATGTCCAATAACCGCCGGCGGAAAGCTTACTCTTCAGGAAAGGCTGGCTCGGGAGGCGTTTCACTCACTGGCGCCGGCGCCTCTGCGGGAGAAGCTGCCTGGGCCGGCTGGCCCATCTCCTGGCCACTGTTCACAAGGTCTTTCAGCTCTTTGCTGGGCTTGAAGTAAGGGATATCCTTGGCGGGGACGTCCACGCGCTCGCCGGTTTTCGGGTTTCTCCCCACACGGGAATTCCGGTGGCGCGTTCTAAAGCTTCCAAACCCCCGGATTTCGATCTTATCTCCCCCCCGAAGCGACTTCACGATACCTTCGAAAATGGTATCGACAATCACCTCAGAGTCCTTCCGGCTCAACTCTGTCTTTCGAGCAACATCCTCAATCAAGTCAGCTTTTGTCATGCTCGACTCCTCAGGCTAAGATTTAGACCCGGGTATCCTTGCCAGCAGCTTTTCGGCCGATCCAGAAGGGCGCGCCGCCACCGGTTGTTTTAGTGCGAATCGTTACTATCCCCCGAGGTACTGGCCCGCACCATTGCCTCGGTGGTAATTCCAGCAGAAGAAAATGCTTCGGCCATCCTGGAAAGCGCCGGTGGTTCAGGAATTCTTTCCCGCACATGCGCGGCCTTCCAGTTTTCGGACCTCGTGCTCAGGCTGATTTTCTTTTCTTCAGGATTCAGTCGGATAACACGAAATTCGAGTTCCTCCCCGACTTTGGGCATGCCTTCGTCGCTGCCGGGGTGGCTGCCCTCAATCTCCGAAATGTGGCAGAGACCCTCGATACCCTCTTCGATTTCGGCAAACACGCCGAAGGAAGTTCGGCGGGTGACCTTCGCATGGACCATGTCACCCACATGCGTCTTGCCAAAGAAGTTTTCCCATGTGTCAGGCTGGAGCTGTTTCAGCCCAAGTGACAGGCGGCGGTTCTCGGTATCAACATTCAGAACAACAGCCTCGATTTCCTGGCCCTTCTTCAGCATTTCAGAAGGGTGTTTGATATTCCGAGTCCAAGAAAGATTCGAAACGTGGATCAACCCATCAACGCCTTCTTCCACTTCGACAAAAGCTCCAAAGTCGGTAAAGTGTCGGACGCGGCCCTTTACCACGGTTCCGGCGCCCATCCGTCCGTTGAGGCCATCCCACGGATCGGGCAGTGCCTGCCGCAGGCTGAGGGATATACGCCGCTGCTCGGCGTTGACGTCCAGGATTGCGACTTCCGCCATCTCACCGGGCTTCAGAATTTTCGAAGGGTGACGGAGCCGTCTTGTCCAGCTCATCTCGGATATATGGATCAGCCCCTCGACGCCCGGCTGCAATTCCACGAAGGCCCCGTAATCCGTAACGCTGACAACTTTGCCTGTAACGTGGTCACCGGCATGGAACTGGGCAGTCGCGTTTTCCCAGGGGTCTGCGGTCAGCTGTTTCATTCCCAGGGAAACACGCTCCTTCTCCCTGTCAAACTTGAGCACCTTGACTTCGACTTCCTGTCCGGCCTGCACAACTTCTGAAGGGTGCACCACGCGCGTCCACGAGAGGTCGGTCATATGCAGCAGACCATCGATTCCGCCCAGGTCTACGAAGGCTCCGTAATCGGTCAGGTTTTTCACCCGGCCGGTCAGAACGGCTCCCTCAACAAGATGCTCCATCAGCGCCGCTTTCTTCTGGTTGGTTTCTTCCTCCAGGACTTTCCGGCGGCTGACCACAACATTGTCCCGCTTTCGGTTCAGCTTGATGACCTTACACTCGATCTCCTGGCCGATCCACTCTTCCAGTGTCGGATGGGGTTTCAGGTCCGCCTGCGAAGCGGGCATAAAAGCGTGAACCCCGATGTTGACCTCGAGCCCGCCTTTAACTCGCTGTACCACCCGCCCGCTGACAGGCTTTTCTTCATAGAAGGCGCGCTCAATCTGTTCCCACACTTCCTCCTGCAGCGCTCTGCGACGGGAGACCACAGCCGTTCCGGTGAGTTCGTCAAACTTCTCAACCAGGACGCCGACCGTCTGGCCCGTTTCCAGGTTCAGTTCGCCGTCTTCGGAGGCAAACTCGATACGGGGTATGACTGCCTCGCATTTCAGACCGAGATCAACCACTACTTCTTCGTCGGTCACGTTGACAACATGGCCCTGGACGATTTCGCCCACCGCCAGAGTGGGGGCCGCGTCCATACTTTCCATCAGGCTTTCAACTTCGGCCATGCCAAGGGCTTCGTCCTCAGACTCTTCTTCGTTTTCGTTGTTTGCAGGAGGTTCAGACGCTGAAGATTCTTCCGTGCTAGCGGCAACAGCCGGAGCATCTGATTTGGCCGCGGATTCGCCTGTGGCCTGAGAGGCTTGACCTGCGGACGAAATTACTGCCTCGCTTTGAGTGACGGATTCGCCTGTGGCTTCAGAGGCCTGAGGTGTGGATGGTGATTCAGCCTCGGGCTTTCCCGCGGATTCGCTTGTTTCTTCAGAGGCTTGAGGCGTGGGCAATACTTTCCCTTCGGGCTCGGCCGTGGATTCGCCGGCATCCTGAACTGGCAGCGCGGCAGGCGAGTCTTCGTCGCTCACTGCCGGAGTTTGCAGGGCTTCTCCTTCGGGTTGGGCCTGGGTCGGGGTTTCGACTTGGTCCGTCGTATCCCTGCGCGGAGCAGCGTCGACGCTGCTCTGCGCCTCTGGTGAGATGATGACCTCACCTGAGTTGAGGTGATTTTCTTGCGAAGACATGAACTTACCTCCCTGCCCTTACCCAACGCATGTTCGGACTGAGATTGTATTTTACCGTTCCCTGAAAAGTGAAGTCAAACCAATCAATAGACTTGGCAGGAACTATTTTCTACTCAATATGGAACCGGAATCCAGCCTGCTTGATGGCCTTGCGGTAATCATCCGATTTCATTTCCACCAGCTTGCACATTTCATAGAGCCGCGATGAAAGGGTAGGTCCAAGTTGAGCCAGTGAGCGGTCGATTTCCGGCAAGGCCTCACCCGATGGCGCACGAACTTCGCTCCGCCTGGCACGCCCCGATGAGAGAGTAGTAGTAATCAGAGTGACCCTCTTGTCGTTGTAACGCGAACTGATGATGTGCGCCAGCGTTTCCCGGACCCACTCGGTCGGATCTGAAGCTGTCAGGTCGTCAAGCATCAGGACCTCCACGTCCAGAACAGGTCCCAGGACGCGCAGTTCCGAAGTATGCGAAACCGGGTTGTAGCTGTCCCTGATGTCTTTCAGCAACTTTAGAAAGTCATAATACAGGCACGGGACGTTCTTCCGTACCATCAATTCCCTCAGCACAGCGACGCCCAGATGGGTTTTGCCCACACCTGTGGGTCCCGCGAACAGCAGACCAAAGTCCGTGGGGTATTCTTCCGCAAGTTTTTGCGAATAGAGCTTGGCAGCCACCAGGCTTCGGTTGGGTTGTCCCGTTCGCGGATCCTTGCGGATGTCAAAGTTTTCAAAGGCGCAGTGCTCGTACCGGCGCGGGATTTGTGCCGCCTTCAGTAGTGACTCGGAGTGCTGGGCCTTCTCACACTCGCACCGCGCCACGAGGCGAACGCCGTCTCTATCCACGGGACGCCAACCTGTTCCTCCGCACTGGGGACAATCTTTTCTCGGCATTGACCAACCCGTAGCTGATTCTAAATCACTTGAGACGAAAATCGGAAGGGAATAAGGAATAAGGACACCAGCAAATTTTCAGCGCTCATGGCAGAAGGTGTGGATATCCAGTTGGCTGAGTCACTGCGGGAGTTGTTCAGTGTTTTTCTCTGGAGCGGTTCATCCGGATCAGGTAGGGCGGGATCACTCGAACCAGGCCATTCTGTACTTCATCACGGGACTCGCCAACGTGAGTCATGATCTCCTTCTCGACATACTTCACGAAAGCCTGCATCTCGTTCTGCATTTCTTCCATGCGCTTGCGCATGTTCAGAATGATTTCCACCCCGGCTAGGTTGACACCCAGGTCGCGGGTCAGGCTCAGGATGGTTTCCAGTGCCTCCAGGTCCTCGTCTGTATAGAAGCGGGTGTTGCCTTCGCTCCGTGATGGGATCAGCAGCCCTTCGCGCTCATACAGGCGTAGCGTCTGCGGATGGATGTCATACATCTCCGCCACGGCGCTGATCATGTAGCCTGCCTTGCCTCGGGTTTTTCGGCCTCGTTTTGCCATGTGCTCTTCGAGCGTCCCGAATCCGGGAAACCCGCCTTTAGGACCGGGGGTTAAAATACTTTCGCAATCCGCTGCGAAGGTCTGCGGGATTCAACCGGTCAAGTTCCCGCAGAATTTCTTTGCTGCGCTCGTCTGCCACTCGCGGAACCTGGATTTCAATCTCCACGAACTGGTCTCCTCGCATGCTGGCCCGCAGCGAGGGAGCGCCTTTGCCGCGGATTCGCAGTTTCTGGCCGCTCTGGGTCCCAGGGGGAATCCTGATCGTGGTTGGTCCGTCAATGGTTGGAACATCCACTTTGGTTCCCAGCGCAGCTTCTGCAACGCTGATAGGGACTTTTACATAGAAATTGTCTCCCTTGCGATCGAAGTACGGATGGGCCTCTACGTCGGTCAGGATGTACAGGTCGCCGGGCGGTCCGCCGTGAGTGCCCGCGTTCCCTTTGCCCGGAACGCGCACTCGCGATCCGGTATCAACTCCCGGCGGAATTCGCACGTCAAAGGTTTCAGGCCTGCGAATGTGTCCCGTCCCGTGGCAGGCCGGGCAGCGGGTCTGTTGACGCCCCGTTCCACCACACTGAGGGCAGGTCATGGAAAAGCGCATGGCTCCGGCCGCACGCTGGGCTTTGCCGCTTCCTCCGCACGCAGAGCAGGTGACCGAGGGTCCGCCCCGCGTGCCTTTGCCCTTGCAGGAACCGCAAATCTCTTCTCTTCCGATAGTAATCCGCACCTGAGTTCCGCGAATAGCATCCCAGAACCCGAGGTGCATGTGGTGCTCGATGTCGCGTCCACGCGCCGGACCTGCGGCAGATTCGCGCCCTTCCCCACCGCGGGCGAAAATCTGGGAAAAAATGTCGCGGAAGGTCGAGCCGACACCCGGCGAACGTTCTTGCTGGGGTATGAAGTCGGAAAAATCGAAGCCGGAAAAGTCAACACCAGGACCTCCTCCGGCGGCTTCTCCCGGTCCCCGGGTGTAAGCCTCGTACGCATCGCTGGGAATGTTGTCAGAGTAAAATCCGTACTGGTCATAAATCTTGCGCTTCTTTTCGTCGCTGAGGACGTTGTAGGCTTCCTGGATTTCCTTGAATTTCTCTTCCGCTTGCTTGTTGCCGGGGTTGACGTCGGGATGATACTTCCTGGCAAGCCGCCGGTATGCTTTTCGGATCTGGTCCGCCTTTGCCTTGCGGTCGACTCCCAGCGCGCCATAGTAATCCTTCTTTTTGGAGAATGTTGTGCCCAGCCGCTTGCGTCGGCAGGCCACGTTGTGGAAGGCGGAAAAACAATAAATCAGCGATCTGAGCGGGCGAATCGTTGCACTGGAGCGGGATGCGGAGATTTCACATCCACGCTCCATGCACTCATGCGCCCAATATCACGCACCTTAGTTCATGCTTGTTTTCAGCACGGGGCCAAGGTGATCGGGACATCGAGAGGCGATCCAGACTTCGAGCTGCCGGCGAATTTCATCGGCAGCACGGGAATTGCTTACCGGGCTGTCAATCTGAATCTCCAGGAATTGCCTGGCATGGCAAGTCGGGCATTCAATTCCCACCTGCGCCCGGTGTTCCAGAACCTGTTCCTGCGCTTGTTGTTCTGTTTGTTGCTCCATCGGTTAGCCTCCCTTCTTCCCGTATTCGCCCTTTACTCATTTAGATGCGCAATTCGGCTCTCCGATTACTTCTTGTTTTTGTCCTCTCCCTCCACAACTTCGGCGTCAATCACTTCACCTCCGTTTTTTGTTTTCTCTTCGCTGTCGCCGCCGGCCGTGCTGGCCTGTCCGGCTTCACCATCGCCCGTGGGCGGTGGGGGGGCAGCCGAGTCAGCCTGCTGCTTGTACATGGCCTCGGCCAGCTTGTGAGAAGCCTGGGTCAGGCGTTCCACTGCAGCATTGATGTCTTCCACCTTGCCTTCCTGGATGGTCTTCTTGGCGTCCTCCACGGCGGCTTCGATGTTCCTGGCATCTTCTTCTGAGACCTTCTCGCGGTTCTCTTTCAGTGTTTTCTCCACTGAGTAGACCAGGGAATCGGCCTTGTTCTTCACTTCCACCTGTTCCTTGTACTGCCGGTCTTCGTCGGCGTGGGAATCCGCTTCCTGTTTCATCCGTTCCACTTCCTCTTTTGAAAGGCCGCTGGAAGAGGTGATCGTGATTTTCTGTTCCCGGTTGGTACCTAGGTCTTTGGCCGCCACATTCAGGATGCCGTTGGCGTCGATGTCGAACGTCACCTCAATTTGAGGAATACCGCGCATCGCTGGCGGTATTCCCACCAGATGAAACTTGCCGAGAGTCCGGTTGTCTTTGGCGCTGGGGCGCTCGCCCTGCAGCACGTGGATTTCAACCGAGGTCTGGTTGTCCGCCGCCGTCGAAAACGTCTCGGTTTTCCGCGTCGGGATCGTGGTGTTGCGCTGGATCAGGGGTGTCATCACTCCGCCCAGCGTTTCAACGCCCAGCGTCAGGGGGGTCACGTCCAGCAGCAACAGGTCTTTCACTTCCCCACCCAGCACGCCGGCCTGCACTGCGGCGCCGATAGCCACCACTTCGTCCGGGTTCACGCCCTTGTGGGGTTCCTTGCCGTTGAACAGGTCCTTCACAATCTGCTGGACACGCGGGATGCGTGTAGATCCGCCCACCAGAACCACTTCATTAATTTGGTTGGGCTCAACCCCGGCGTCCTTCAACGCCTGCTTCACCGGACCCACGGAACGCTGGAAGGCGTCTTCGCACATCTGCTCAAAACGCGACCGGGTCAGCTTAAGGCTCAGATGTTTGGGGCCGGACGCGTCCGCGGTAATAAACGGCAGGTTGACTTCGGTCTCCAGAACCGTGGACAGTTCCATCTTGGCTTTTTCTGCCGCTTCCTTCAGCCGTTGCAGCGCCATGCGGTCTTTGGAAAGGTCAATGCCCTGGTCCTTGCGGAATTCTTCTACAATCCAGTCGATCACGCGCTTGTCAATGTCGTCGCCGCCCAGATGCGTATCGCCGTTGGTCGATTTCACCTCGACGACGCCTTCGCCTACCTCAAGAATCGAGATGTCGAACGTTCCGCCGCCGAAGTCATAAACTGCGATGGTTTCGTCCTTTTTCTTGTCCAGGCCATAGGCCAGGGCCGCCGCGGTCGGCTCATTTACAATCCTCAGCACTTCCAGACCGGCAATCTTTCCTGCGTCCTTGGTGGCCTGCCGCTGGCTGTCATTAAAATAGGCCGGGACCGTAACGACCGCTTGGGTCACACTTTCGCCCAGATACTGGGATGCTGCATCCCGCATCTTCTGCAGGATCATCGCTGAGATTTCCGGCGGTGAATACTCCTTGCCTTGTGCCACCACCCGGCAGTCGCCGTTGGTGGCGGAAACCACTTTGTAGGGAACCGTCTTGATTTCGCCCTGAACTTCATCAAAACGACGTCCCATAAACCGCTTGATCGAATAGACCGTGTTCTCCGGGTTTGTGATCGCCTGGCGCTTGGCCACCTGGCCCACCAATCGCTCCCCGCTCTTCGTAAACGCCACCACTGATGGGGTCGTGCGGCCGCCTTCCGGGTTCGTGATGACCTTCGGGTCTCCGCCCTCCATCGCTGCGACCACCGAGTTGGTCGTGCCCAGGTCAATGCCAATAATCTTTCCCATTGCTAACGCCTCCATTAAGAAACTTGAAAAATCCGGTTAAATCCTTCCAACAGACCTGCTCAGCCCTCTTCACCCAACATTAGGTTAGATGCAACATCATTATCTTAGTTCAAAATTATAATAAATTCTTAGTGTATTATTGTCAATATAAAACCATAACCATCATTTAATCAATAGTTTGATTGCTTGAATTTTTTTGGACGCAGCGTATTTAATGAGCTTGGATAAACCCATACATGGGCTATTGAACGGCTCTTTTGCAATCAGCCGTGCTCTATACCTCATCCTGTAGTAAAATAATGGCTTAACCTTCATCTTGCCTGCAGGAGAGGTCTTATGTCGAAAAGGAAGTCCCAACGCGAATACACGCCGCAGCAGGCTGCCTCAGGGGTGTCCGCAGAGCTGCCTGAGATCGAGACATGGGACAACAATTACCGGGGCTACGAAATCACCATCGCGATTCCGGAGTACACTTCCATCTGCCCTCGCACCCACCTGCCGGACTTTGGCACCGTGACCATCCATTACCTTCCTGACAAGCTTTGTCTGGAGCTCAAGTCGCTGAAATACTACATCCTCGCCTACCGCAACGTCGGCATCTTCTACGAGAACGCCGTCAATCGCATCCTTGATGACGTGACCCGGGCGTGTCGGCCCAAATGGGCGGTGGTTCGTGGGGAATTCACCACCCGCGGGGGCATGCACACCACGGTCGAGGCTCGTTACCCGCGCAAGGCGCGATGAACTGATTGTTTATTGTTTGAGGACTCAGGTCGCCTGAGGCTTATTTTAAAATGGCGGTAAACTTTTGCCGGTTGGCCTCGACCCAGGGTTCGAAGCGCTGCATATCCGGATAGATCGCCAGGGACTGTTCGAGGTCGGCTTCCCGGTTTGGAATAAACAGGCGGTTGTACTCGAACATGTTGGCCAGGTCTTCCGCGCCCGGAAAGCCCAGCTTGGCAAAGACTTCGCGAGGGATGTAGCGGTAGATGATTTTCTTGCCGAGCACGCGGGACATGATCTCGGCATACTTGGCGCAGGGCTGGTCATCGCCGACGATTCCGACCGTCTGATTGCGGAACTCCCCAGGGTGGTCAAAGATCGTAGCGACCACGCCGCCTACATTCTCCACGCTCACCGCGGCCAGCGGCGTGTCGCCCTGTGGGAATCCAAACAAGAACGAGCCGTCTTCCTGCAGCTTGGGCGGAAAGACGGAGAGGAAGTTCTCGTAAAAAAAGGCCACCTGTGCATAGGTGGCGGGCAGTTTCAGGCTGCGCGCGTACTCTTCCATCCTGGCTTTCAGGTCGAAGTGATGAACTTCGAGTTTTCCGTCCGAAAGCTTTTGCGCAGGAGGGAGAGTGCTGAAGACGAAATGCTCAATACCAGCTTCCTTCACCGCATCAATCAGGTTCTTGCCGTGGAAGGATTCTTTTGCAAAGTGTTCCCAGAAATTGGTTACGCCAAATACTCCGTAGCAGCCTTTCATGGCGGCCTGCAGGCTCTCGGGATTTCCGAGGTCGCCCCGGACGACCTCCGCGCCTGTCTGAACCAGTGCACGGGCCCTTTCGGACTCGGGCTTTCGTGTCAGGCACCGGACATGGAACTTGCCGCCTTTCAGCAGGTGCCGGACGACACCGCTTCCCTGAGCGCCGGTTGCTCCTGTCACCAGAATTGTTTTTTCGTCTGCCATTGCTTGCACCTCTGTTCTTGTTGGATTTGTGACGGGACAAACACCCCGGCGAACCGGGTGACTGCAGGGCCCGCAAAGTGCGCAACCGTTTATTAAGATGGTCTGGCGTGTCGCGCCGTTGCAGGGAATTTCCAGCGGCGCACCCGGCCCACATCGACGTGAACAAAATCGGAGACAGGATAGATTCCAACCCCTCCGTCGTGCAGTGCCAAGGCGGCCCGTTGCAGGGACGTCAAGCGGCACCCTGGGACGCGGATGTCTACAGCTTTGCCCTGGATGTGCATGCTGTGCTTTGCCACACCTGCCGTGTGTTTCCGCAGATACGCGTTGGTGGCGGGTGAACGGTAGCCGCAGATGATGTGGAACGGCTGGCGGGTCTCAAGCCTGTAGTCGAGCGCGTGCAGCAGGTCCAGAAGCCGCAGGTCGATGGGTTTCACCTTGTTGCGGCGGTAATCGCGAAGGATCCAGTTGATCTGTTTCAGGGCGCCCGGTACATAGCGCCCCTCAGCCCAGTAGACGGCGTTCAAGCGCTCATCGGTGTGCAGGTTGTAAAAGGCCAGGCGCTTTTCAACCTGACGGAGGGCCCGGGCCCGCGAAAAAAGTAGCGCCGGTGCGGCCGCGGTAACCGATCCCAGCCGCAGAAAATCCCGGCGGCTTACTCCACGGCGCCGAGCAGACTGGGCCTCGAGTTTTGAATCCTTCATGAAGTCCCTCAGGGGGTTGGAGCTGTTGGCAGGCTTACATTTTCAGCCAGTCCGCGTCGCTCCCGGATTGCCTTACGGACTTCTTGCCAGTCTATCATGGAATCGCCGCCCGCCGTCGCTGCCATCTGTTGGACGGCAGCGACAGGGTCACCCGCTTTCGCGTAGATGTCCGGGTGGATTTCCAGATAGTAATTGCCGTCCGGCAGGCGGGCCAGCAGAACGGGTTCATAGATGATCCTGACGGGTGTTCCAATGGGAACCTTCTGATAAAGGCTGGCGATGTTCTCGGGCGACAGGCGAATGCATCCGTGAGTCTGGAACTTATAAACGCTGGCTGGGGCGTTGGTGCCGTGGATGCCCTCGCTGGGCGAGATGCGAATCCAGTAACGGCCCAGCGGATTGTTCGGGCCGGGTGAAACCTTAGTTCTGAGGGGCAATCCTTTTCTGACCATCTCCTGCTGAATGGATAACGGCACAATCCAGGTCTTGTCCTTTTCCTTTTCGAGAATCTCGAAATTGCCCTCCGGGGTGCGCCAGGCGCTTCGGCCAACAGCTACAGGGTAGGCGGCCTCCAGTCTTCCGGACTTGAAATAGAAGAGCATCCGCTGGGGTATATTGATGACGATGCCGTCATCAAGAGTGAGAGGGACCACATGGGGATTGTCGATCTGCAGTTGTTGACCCAGTTGCAATCGCGCGGTAGGTTTGAGGCCGTTCAATTCCGCCAGGGCGGGTACGTCAATTCCGAAGCGCGCTGCCACGCGGGTCAATGAATCCCCCGGCTGCGCCGCGTAGGTTAACGAGCCGCCCGCCAGTATGCTTGATGCGGAAAACAGCTCGCCTGCGCCGACTGTTCCCAGAAGGACTGCCAGAAGCAGCCCCCTCACCAGTGTTGACAAGCCGGACAGTGCCATATCGGCCCCCAGCCTTCGCAGCCGTTGTCCACGACTGCCGGCCTCGGCAGTACCAACACTCTCCGTTTATTAGATGCTGATCGCCCGTGCGATGGTGGCCACTTCGGGGACTGCTCCGTCCAAGCCGCTGAGATGCCTGTGTCCGCCGGGACAAATGGTCCGGGTTAGAGGGTGGGGCTGGACCTCTGCTATTTGTCAAAGGCCGGATGATGTAACAACAGCGTACGGATGCAAGAGATTGCGAAGTGGGTCCTTCTCTGCAGGTCACGAGCAATGCGTCATGTCCCTCGCACGACGAACGCCGTCAGGTCGTCGTACTGCCGGCGCTGGCCCGTAAATGCGCGCACACTCCTGAGCAGTCGCTGCAATGTTTCATCGGCCGTTTCCCTGTGTGCGATTTTCAGCACATCGATCACCCGCTGCTCGCCGAAATCTTCCTCGAGCATGTTCACGGCTTCGATGAGACCATCGGAATAAATCAGCAACAGGTCGCCTGCGGCAAGCGTGATTTCTGTGGTGCGATAGGGCGCGCTGGGGTCGATTCCCAACGGAAGATCGCCCGCATCCAGGCGCTCGAACTGCCCGGAGGCTCGCAGCAGGAAAGGCTCATTGTGACCCGCGCGAACGTAAGTCAGCGCGCGAGTCGTGGGGGCATATTCGGCAAAAAATGCCGTGGTGAAACGCCGGCCTTCCAGGTTGTGAGCGCAGCAATAGCGGTTTATGCGGGCGACGATATCAGTGAGCGAAGATGCCGCCGATGCCACGGAACGCAGGCTGGCGTGGAAGGTGGCCATCAGCAGCGCCGCAGGAACACTCTTGCCCGCCACATCCGCCACCACCAGCATCACTGAATTCCCCTCGCTGGGCGGCTGCTCCGGGTCGAGCGGAAAGGCGTCATAGTAATCGCCGCCCACTGTGTTGGCGGGCTTTGAACTGAAGGCGAGATCGAGCCCCGGTACGCGCGGCGGAGTGCCCGGAACCAGCCAGTGCTGGATTTCACGGGCGATCTCCAGGTCGCGCTTCATGATCACGCGGTCGGCTAACTCCAGCGCCAGCAGGAAAATCAGCATGGCCATCGGGAGCAGCGGGGAAACGTGTCCGCTGCCCTGGCTACCGTTGCCTTGAGGGAGTGAGAGGAGCCCCAGCAGCAGCGCGATCAGTAGAAACACCCGGCGCGCTGGAGAAAGCTTCAGCAGCATCGCCCAGAAAAGTGCGCTGCAGCTCTTGCAAATCCGCCGGAAGCGCGATTCGTGCTTCAGCGCGTCCCAGTCAACCTCGCGATCGTAGAGGCCGTAACTCTCTTTGGCTTCAGAGAAAAACTGCGTCCACAGGACCCGGATCTCCAGCCCTTCGCTCACCCGCTGCCAGAAGTTTCTCAGCCGTCGCATCATGTGAGTGAAAACCTGCCGGAACGCCTCGTACCCGGCCCCTCCTTATTGCTGAATGTGACTGCTCTTGTCCATGATTATACGCCGATGGCAAGCCAATGGTTTTGCAGTTCTTGATAATGCCACCCCGGCGTATCCACTCCGCATTGCGAGGACTGCAATGATTCTTAACCCTCCGCGAAATGTGCTGTGTTGTACTCGCGTGTTAAGATCATTCCCGTGACACCAGGAAGTCCGCACGCCATTCTGCTGATCTCATGCCCCGACCGGAGGGGGCTGGTGGCACGCATTTCAGAATTTGTCTTTAGGAACAACGGGAACATCCTGCACGCCGACGAGCACATTGACGATGAGGTGGGCCTGTTCCTGATGCGCATCGAGTGGGACCTTGCGGGGTTCAATCTTGAGCGCGACTTCATCCGGACCTCGCTCCAGCCGCTGGCGCGTGAACTTTCGTTCGACTGGCAACTGCATTTCTCCGATGAACAGCCCCGTGGGGCCATCTTCGTCTCGAAATATGACCACTGCCTGCAGGACCTGCTTTACCGCTGCAAGGCGGGCGAACTCGCGGCCGATTTCTCCCTGGTGGTCAGCAATCATCCGGACCTGCGGGATCTTGTGGTAAGCCATGGGTTGGAATTCCTGGTATTTCCTGTAACCGCCGAGACCAAAAGTGAGCAGGAGGAGATGGTCCGGGCAGAACTGGAGCGCCGGAACGTCAGCCTCATCGTGCTGGCCCGCTACATGCAAATCCTGACTGAGAATTTTGTGCGGCAATACCCGAACCGCATCATCAACATTCACCATTCCTTTCTCCCAGCCTTTGCCGGTCCCCGTCCTTATCACCAGGCCTATCGGCGGGGCGTCAAACTGATTGGAGCCACCAGCCATTACGTCACCGCGGAACTCGACGGCGGCCCCATCATCTCCCAGGATGCCGTCCGAATCAGCCATCGCGATTCGGTCCATGACCTCGTCCGCAAAGGACGTGACCTGGAAAGAGTGGTCCTGGCTCAGGCCGTGCGTGCCCACCTGGAACACCGCGTCCTGGTCTATAGCAACAAAACCGCTGTTTTCGACTGAGCAATCGCCATGCGAGCCATACTGCATCGGGGTAGGGAGCGCAGGTTCGTGTGGCCTGTGGTGCTTTCATCCGGTTGTTAATTTTGCGGCGCCGGTGGTGGCGCTGGTGAAGCGGGTGACGGCGGAGTTGGTGTCAACTTATCAGATGAAGGAGGGACCGGCGGCGCCGGTGGTGCTACTTTGTCGGGCGAAGGTGAAGCTGGCTGGGGCGACACGAGTGGTACGGGCTTGCCCCCCCTCCCGTTGCTTCCGCAACTGCAGCTGTTCCTTCTTCAGTCGTTCGCGTGCTTTTTCCACTTCTTTTCTGGCAGCCTCTGCTTCCTGCCTTGCCTGCTCGAGTTGGCGCTGGATTTCGCCTTTGTTCATTTTGGTCGCCGATTTCTGCGCGACCCTGGCCGGCTCCATGGCCTGCCTGAGCTGCTCCTTCATTTCAGGAGTGTTTATTTTTTCCAACTGCTTCATCTGCTCTTGCATCTGCCGATGCATTTCTGAGGTGTTCAGTTTGTCGAGCTGCTTCAGTTTTTCTTGCGTCCGCAGTCGCATCTCAGGCGTGTTCATCTTCTCCAATTGCTTCATGGCCTCTTCCACCTGCTTCTGGATCTTTGCCTGATCAATTTTCGAGGTGGCTTCCTGCGCAATTTGGCCCTTCTTCATTGCTTCTTCGAGTTGTTGCTGGATTCCTGTCTGGTCGACCTTTGCAAAGTTCTTCTGCGCGATATTCGCCCGCCTCATGGCTTCGTCAACCTGTTCTTGAATCTTTTTCTGATCGATTTTTGATGCGGCCTCTTGCGCAATTTTCGCCTGTTTCAGCGCCTCATCCACCTGCCGCTGGAGTTCCGCCTGGTTGACGTACGTTTTGTGACTCTTCTTAGTATCGGCGGAAGCGCTCTCATTGTCTTGGGCCGGTGGGTCATTTGCAGAACTGGGCTTAGAATCAGCCTTACCTGCCTTTCCGAGATTCTTAAAACCAACCTCGAGCTTGACCTTTACTGGAACCGCCACACCATCCCGCACTGTAGGGCTGAATTTCCAGGTATCAATGGTTTTGATGGCACTTTCATCCAAGCCCTGCCCCAGACGTTTGGACTTTTCCTTGACTGAGAGAACTCTTCCATCGGCACCGATGACTACGCGAAGGACAATAATGCCGCTAAGATTTGCCTTTCGGGCTTGCTCTGTATAAGGGGGCTTTGGGTAATAGATCGGTTTGGGCGCTTTCACCTCCCCTCCGACTTCATAGATCTTCATTTTCTTCTGGCCGGAAATATCCGCCGCCATTGCATTTTCAGGCAGGGCAGCCCCAGACGCACCGTTGGCCTCTGCCTGAACCGGCGTTGAAGCTAACGCAGGCGTCTTGGGTCGAAGGGAGGAAGTTTTCAGAGGGAATGCCCAGACCAGTGTTGCTCCTGCGATCAGCAGGGTCACGGCGGCCGTCAGAATCGAAACTGTCAATCTTGTGCGAGTCATGTGGACCTCCTTCATCATCAGCGCCACCCGCTCGGCAAGCTGGTTTTCGCGCAGGAACAGCGGAGCGGGCAAGCTTTCGGCCAGCCGCTTCTGTCCGGCCATTTCGAGCAGGGCTTTCAGATAGGGCCGCCTGGCTTTGCTGCGCCGGATGGCCTCCGCGTCCACCACCTGCTCGCGGCTGAGACGCGCGCTGCGCACTACCCACCAGAGCGGCAGGTGGAACCAGAGCAGTGTGAGGACGATTTCCTCAAACATATTCCACAGCCAGTCGCGTCGCTCCACGTGCAACAGTTCATGCAACGCAATGGCTTTTTGCATTGCGGGTTCCATTTCCAGAAAACGGGTGGGGAAGAGAATTGCCGGGCGGAAGGAGCCGAAGGCTGCAGGCGTCGGAAGCTGGTGGGAAATAAAGAATGACGGAGAAACGGGCGCCAGGCGTTGCGCCTCCTCCACCGCTTCGGGCGCTTGCTCGATTCGTTGGGCGTGCCGGCGATAAAGGTACAGCCGGCCGAACCCCAACGCCACCCACACCAAACGCAGAACAATGCCGGTGCAGATCAGCCAGAGAACAATTTCTGCAACGGATGGACCTGTCGGCACCGGCGCCGAAGCAGCCTTCAGATTGAAGTTAGTGAACACAGCACCGGAGCTTTCCAGAACTTCCGGGCGCCACAGCTGCAGCAGCGGCAACAAAACGCACACGGTAAGTAATGCTTGCCAGTAAGCGTGACGTACCCGCGGCACGCGAAGGCGCAGCACGCGTGCCATGGCGACTCCCACGCCAACCAGCGCGGCGGCCTGAATGCTGTAAGCGGCCAGATCGCGCAGCCACAAAGGCTGATAGCTTACTGGCCCCCCTCGATGGCGCGGGCGATCTTTTCAACCTCCTCGCGCGAGAGGTGACGGTCTTCCACCAGCTGTACCATCAGCGGTTCGGCCGAGCCGTTGAAGACGCGGTCCACAAATTCGCGGACCATGCTGCGGATTACTTGTTTGCGCGGGCGGGCCGACTGGTAAACGTAGGCGCGGCCCTCCGCCATCCGCTTTTTCAGAAAGCCTTTCTGCTCCAGAATATTCATCATGGTCATGACGGTGGTGTAAGCGATGGAGCGCTGCTCGCGCAGCTTTTCATAAACGTCGCGAACGGTAGCCTGGTGGAGTTCCCAGACCACCTTCATAATTTCCAGTTCCTGCCCAGTCAGGGTACGGCTTGGTGTTCTCATACGCAAAAGATAGTACTAATAAATTAGTATCGTCAAGAGACAAATTTTTGCAAGACCCCATCTCATTGCTACTTCAGGATATGACTTTGAGTTTCCATGCCGTCCGTGCCAAGCCTTTTGACACAAGCCCTCTGGTATGTGAAGATATCGGCGGAGAAATGCCTTGAAACAGGATCGAGTTCAACGCTACATCGTTGCAGGAATACTTCTGCTGCTTGTGGTGGCCCCTCTTTTGACTGACGGCATCAACCTGCTGGTTGACTGGCTTTGGTTTGGATCAGAGGGCTACCTCGTCATTTATAGAAACATACTTTTTTCCCAGATTGGCTTGAGCGGCCTGGGTGGAATTGGCTTTATCATTCTTGTAGGCGCCAACGTGTTTGTGGCCCGCTCGGTGGCGGAGCGCTACGGCTACCGTGTTTTCCACGGTGCTATTGAACTGCCTGGGCTCGACCGTTTTGCGGAAGCCTTCCGCTGGATGGTGTGGCTGGGTGTGCTGCTGGTGGGCTATGCCGTGGGACAGTGGGCGGCATTCCACTGGCAAGACTACCTGCTGGCCAAGCATTCCGTGCCCATGCACGAGGCTGACCCGATTTTCCACATTGACCTGGGTTTCTACCTTTTCCACCTTAATTTCTACTGGTTCCTCTATCACTTGGGCTTGGTGATCGTGATCTTTTGCCTGATCAGCGCTGCAGTGGTCTACTTGCTGGAAGGCGGTGTATGGGTGACGCCGCGAGGACCCAATGTCGCGCCTGCGGCACGCACGCATCTGATGGTTTTGGGCGCGTTACTGTTCGGGCTGCTGGCTTACCGTGCGCGGCTTGCCATGTATAACCTGCTTTTTTCATCGCGCGAGCTGTTCTACGGAGCGGGCTACGCGGATGTTCACGCCACGCTGCCCGTTCTCAAGATCATGTTGGCGCTGTGCGTGGTGATGGCGCTGGCGCTGGTTTATGGCGCCGTGCGCGGCAAGTTACAAGCGGCCATATACAGCCTGGCGGCGCTGGCTTTGGTTGGTATTGTCGGCCTCAACGTTTATCCCTCTATCATCCAGCACTTTGTTGTCACGCCGGACGAGTTTCGCACGGAAAAGCCGTATATTATCAATACCATCAAATTCACACGGCAGGCTTACGACCTGGACCATTTTACGGAATTCCATTTTCCGCCCTCAAACGATCTCACGCCCCAGGACATCGAGGCCAACGCCGCCACGATGCGGAACATTCGGTTGTGGGATCACCGTCCGCTCCTGACGACTTACAATCAGCTCCAGTCCATCCGCACGTACTACGATTTTCAGTCAGTTCAGAGTGACCGCTACAGGATTGACGGCAAGTATCGCCAGGTGCTGCTCTCGCCCAGGGAACTGGTGACCTCCAGCCTGCCCAGCCAAACCTGGGTGAACAACCACCTGATTTACACGCACGGCTACGGCTTATGCATGAGCCCGGTAGCCGATTATACGCCGAACGGCATGCCGACGTTCCTCGTCAAGAATTTCCCTCCCGAGTCTTCCGCCCCGTCTCTCAAAATCACCCAGCCGCAGATTTACTACGGCGAGGCGGACAACGGTTATTGCATTGTGAAGACGCAGGAGCCAAATTTTGATTATCCGGCCGGCAACAAGGACGTTTACACCACCTATTCCGGCGACGGCGGCATTCCGGTCGACAATATCTGGCGACGGCTGCTGTTCACGCTCGACTTTGGCCAAAAGAACATCCTGTTCTCCACCAACATTGGCGATTCGAGCCGCATCATGATTTACCGCCAGATTCTCGGGCGTGTCCAGCGCCTGACGCCTTTTCTCCAATTTGATCCTCATCCCTACATGGTCGTGGGAAAGAACGGTAAGCTCTACTGGATACTGGACGCTTACACCACCTCCAACCGCTATCCTTACTCCGATCCCACGTCCGGTATGGGCAACTACATCCGGAACTCAGTTAAGGTCACCATCAACGCCTACACTGGCAAGGTGAAGTATTACATTGCGGACCCCACCGACCCTTTGATCCAGGTTTATTCGCGCATCTTCCCCGGCACCTTTCAGCCGCTCAGCGCGATGCCCGCGCGTCTGCGAGCGCATATCCGCTATCCCGAAGAATATTTTGAGGTTCAGGCGGCCAAATATGCGGTGTTCCACATGACGGACCCGCGGGTCTTTTACAACAAAGAGGACGTTTGGGTGGTGGCCAGCTCGAACGCGAACGGCGCCAGTACGCCGATGTTACCCTACTACACTATTTTGAAGCTCGCGGGTGTCAGCAAGAAGGAAGAGTTCGTCTTGATGATCCCCTTCACGCCTGCCCGCAAGCAGAACATGATCGCTTGGATGGCCGCCCGCTGCGATGTACCGCACTACGGCCAGGTGGTCACTTACATCTTTCCCAAGAGGAAACTGGTGTATGGCCCGCAGCAAGTCGAGTCCAGGATTGACCAGAACCCGACCATCTCCGCTCAACTCAGCTTGTGGAATCAGGGCGGGTCGCGCGTGATTCGTGGCTTGCAATTGGTGATTCCGGTCAAAAATTCGCTTCTTTACGTCGAACCACTCTACTTGACGGCGGAGGCCGCCGGGGGCCTGCCGCAATTGAGCAAGGTCATCGTGACTTACGGCGACCAGGTGGTCATGCAGGATACGCTTGACGATGCCCTCAGCCAGATCTTTGGCACGACCATCTCAACCGAGCAGGGCCAGGCATTGCCCACGCTGAAGCCCAGCGTCAAAGGTAAAAAGCTCCTCAAGGTGGTCAAAGGAGCGGAGTCTGCCGCGGCGGCGGCTCCCTCGGCAGCTGATATGCAGCAGTTCAATGCTCTCACCCGTCAGGCCAACCAGCAGTACCAGCAGGCCTTGAGGCTGCTGAAACAGGGCGACTGGGCCGGCTATGGCAACGAGATCAAAAAGCTCGGCCAGACGCTTAACCGGCTTGCCGCCCAGCATAAATAGCTGCGTATGGATTGCCTCATCGGCGGCCACCGAGCGTGCCGTCAATCGTGGGGGGATTTACAAACCGAAACGGTGCACTAAATTCTGGAAGCGCGGGTCGGAACGCAGACTGTCAAATACGGTGTCCACGGCCAGACCGATCAATATCCACTCGTGCTGCTCAGAGGTTTTTTCCAGCCACGCGAAAGCCTTCTGTCTGTTACCAATACCGATATAAACAATTGCCCGGCCAAAAGCTGTCAAGGGCCCTCTTGTGGACGTCGCGTTTAGTCGTTTCAATCCCTCAAGCGCCTCTTGCCGTTTTCCTGCGAGACCGTATCCATAACCTATCTAAGGGAAGGTTCGGGGATCCATTTTCCAGAGTTGTGCAGCCTTCGTAAACTCCCGAATGGCAAGGTCGTACCGCTTTTCCTTTAGATACACACTCCCCAGGACAAGGCAAGTGTTGGGCTGCTTCGGGTCCAACTCAATAGTCTTCCTTTCCTGCCGGATTGCCTGGTCATAGCGGCCGTCCAGGAAATAGATCCATTCCAGCACCATGTTGATGTCGCCAGACATGGGATCGTTTTCCACCGCCCGTTCCGCCTAGACTACGGCTTCCTGGCGCTCCCTTTTGGTGGCTAGGAGTTCTGCATAGATACGGTGCGCCTCGGACTAGCTTGGATTTAACTGCAGGGCGCGTTTGAACTCGCTTTCCGCTCCCTTGATGTCCCAGTTGCAAAAGAATCGAACGTTGGCCAGCGAGTAATGAGCCTCGGCGAGCCTATCGTCAAGCTCGACGGCCTTGAGCGCGAAAGGCTCCGCTTTCGGACACGCTTCATTTCGGGAGAGCCCGAAGCGGACATACGACACCACGTAGGAGTCTGCCAGGCCGGAGTAGCCCAGGGCGTATTTCGGATCCCTTTCAATCGCCTGCCGGAAGAATCCGAAACTCTTCTTCACGCCTTCACCGGTGATCTGATTCCAGTAATAGCGTCCCTTCAGGCATGCCTCATTCCGGGTTGATCGGGTGGAAACGGGCCAAACGTGCCTGCTCTCCAGGCGTGAGCTTCACGCTGACTTGGTCGGCGATGTCGCGCGCCACTTCGTCCTGCAGCGTGATCACATCCCTCAAATCGCGCTCGTGGGCATGCGCCCACAGGTGGTGGTCGGTCCGGGCGTCAACCAGTTGAGCTGTAATTCTTACCCGATTACCGGAACGGAAAACCGTGCCCTCTACAATTACGTCGACGCCCAGTTCGCGGCCGATTTGCGGCAGGAGCGGCAGCGCCTTGGACGCTTTCTTATAGCGCATAACCGAGGTGCGGGAAATCACGCGCAACGCGCTCATCTGCCCGAGGTCAGTGATCAGCTCATCGCTCATCCCCTCAGCGAAGTACTCCTGGTTCTTATCGCCGGAAAGGTTCTGCAGCGGCAGGACAGCCAGCGAGCGGAAATGCGCTCTGAGCGCCTCCTCGGCGGGATGTGCCCGTTTGCGGGTCGGCCTGAATACGAACCACGAAGTCAAAAGGACGAGTACCCCCAGCGCAAGCACCGTGGCGTACGTCCTCCATTGCATTTTGCGCGCGGAGGCGCTACCGGACTCAGGTTGAGTTGCAGGTGCCGACTGGGATTCAATTGCCTCCGAAGGCATGGAGACGCTGGTGGCAGGAGCAATAAACCGATAGCCGCGGCGGGCCAGCGTTTCAACGAAACGTGGCGTGCCGCTGTCGTCGCCGAGCGCGTCGCGCAGCTTGCTGATGGCCTTGTTCAGGCCGTGCTCAAAGTCCACATAGGTGTCTGCGGGCCAGGACCACAACAGTTTCTCAGGGACGTTTACAATTGACCCGTACAACTCGGGCGGAAATCCCCTGGTGCATCTTATGGGGGATATTGTGGGCCACCGAATTACCTTGAACACGAAGGTAACGGATGTATTGCCCGTGCCTCTTCCTCCTGTCCCCTAAACCAAGGCAGTGCCGGGATGGTCTCAGAGTCAGGTCGCAGGAGTCCGGTGGGGGCGCAGGACTTCGGCGCGCTTGTCCCCAGAGACAACCCCGTCTTCGATTCTCCCGTCCGAACTGATCGGGCAGGTGGAGTTGGATGGTCACTCCGAAGGGGGCCCCAGCAGGCTGCAGGCCTTCTGGGCGTGCACCTGGTCCATGGCTTCGCTTCCTCGGTCGATGTGGCGGATGATGCCCACCTTATCGATCACGAAAGTGGTTCGTTTGGCGACGCGCAAAAAGCCCAGCACGCCGTATTGGCGCGAGACTTTCTTTTCGGTGTCGCAGAGCAGGGGAAAGGTGAGGGCCAGCTTCTTCGCAAAGCTGTGATTGGCTTCCTGTTTGTTCACGCTGATGCCCAGCACCTGCGCGCCCGATTCTTTAAACCCGGCAAGACCATCCTGGTATGCCTTCAACTCCTGCGCTCAGCCCGGCGTGTTGGCATAAACGTAAAAAGCCAGAACCGCACTGCTTTTTCCCCGAAAATCGCGAAGCCGGACCAGATTGCCAGTCTGGTCCGGCAATTCAAAATCCGGCGCCGCGTCTCCGATATTCAGTGCCATCCTGTCTGTCCATAGTCAATCACGCGGCCCGCTTGCTGCGGCGCGCGCCACCCGGAAGGGCGTTATTTCTTCTGCTCTGCCTCCCGGTGCGCCATCAGGCTGCAGGCGTTGTGGGCGCCGGTCGGGTCCAGCGCTTCGCGGTCCTTGTCAATGTGCGTGATGATCCCCTGCTTGTTGACTACAAAGGTGGTGCGGTTGGCAAAACCGTGTTCCGTGTTCAGGATTCCATATTCTTTGGAAACCTTGCGATTGAAATCGCTGAGCAACGGGAAGGTCACGCCAATCTGCTTGGCAAATGCGCGGTTGGCCGGCGAACTGTCCACACTGATGCCCAGCACCTGTGTATTGGTCTTTTTGAATTTGGCGAGATCAGCCTGATACGCCTTGAGTTCCTGGGTTCAACCGCCGGTGAACGCCAGGACATAAAAGGCCAGAACCACATTTTCCTTGCCCTGGAACTGGCTCAGGCTGATTTTCTTGCCGTTCTGATCCGGCAGGGTAAAGTCAGGCGCCTTGTCTCCCACTTTCAATGGCGCAGGCTCAGGAGCGCTTGCCGTGGCTTTCGCGTCCGGCTTTGCCGTGGCTGACTTCTCCGCAGAGGAACATTGGCTCAGGATGGGAACCACCAGCGCCAGAACCAGCAGTGCGGCTGCAGCTTTGAAATTCCCCTTCATTCGCTCACCTCCCCAGGCCCCAGATTGGGTAAAGATGTTGAGGAGTTTATCACGAAATTCTCCGGCGCGCATGGGCGGTTCGCGCAAGACAGCCATTGGAGGAGGCCGGGGGACACACCGGAAAATCTCCCACTAACCTGCCCGGCAGAAAAACGCTCCGGAATATAGCAACCATCCTTCATCTAATGAATGTGAGGTGATTTGAGCGGAGATGGTGATTGATACAGTAAATTTATATTTTATTATTCTTTTAAATCATTGAAAATAAATGTTAAAAAATACTTGACAGTAATGCACTAAGGTTTTATTATTATTGTTGGCTAAGATATTTAAACAAGTTTCAGGAGGCATCAGCAATGTCAATGATTCGATGGGAGCCGTTTCGAGACCTGGTTTCAACCCAGGACCGTTTCAACCAGCTTTTTAATGACACATTTGCCCGCGCCTTTGGCGATCAGCGTGAAGCGGCGCCGCGCGCATGGATCCCGCCGGTGGACATTTACGAAACCGGCGACAGCCTTGTGCTGAAGGCGGAGCTGCCCGGAATCAACCCGGATGACGTTGAAATTAGCGTGGAAGACAGCACGCTCTATCTGAAGGGTGAGCGGAAGTTCGAGAAGGAGGTTAAGGAAGAAGGTCTCCACCGCGTTGAGCGGTCGTACGGAACGTTTACGCGGAGCTTTGCACTTCCAAACACTATCGATGCGGATAAGGTTAAGGCGGAATACCAGAACGGCATTCTCATCCTGACCATGCCGAAGCGCGAGGAAGCGAAACCCCGGAGCATCAAGATCAATGGTGCAAAGGCCTGAGGCCCGCGGATCGGCACGGTCATTCCGCCTGCCTGCAGCGGGCCAGGGTAGTCAGAAAGGAATAAACGGTTAAGTAAAGGAGGTATGAATACGATGCCAATTGTACGATGGGAACCTTTTCGAGATCTGGTAACAACCCAGGACCGCCTGAACCGGCTCTTCAATGAGACGATGGGGCGGTACTTTGGAGACGAAGGGGCACGGACTGGCGCGTGGTTGCCGGCGGTCGATATATACGAGACCGAGCAGAACATTGTGCTGAAAGCCGAATTGCCCGGCGTCGACCCCAAAGACGTTGAAGCCACCGTGCACGAGGGCACGCTCTATCTGAAAGGCGAGCGGAAGTACGAAAAGGAAGTGAAAGAAGAGAGCTTCCATCATGTGGAGCGCGCCTACGGCAGCTTTGCGCGGAGCTTTGAACTGCCCGCCTCCGTCGATGCGGACAGGGTGCAAGCGGAATTCAGGGACGGAGTCCTGACGCTGACCATGCCCAAAAAGGAAGAGGCGAAGGCAAAGAAGATCAAGATCAGCCCCGCAAAATAGCGGCAGTGGGGCGCAAGCCTCTGTGGCTCTCTGCTGGCCGCCCAATGGGCGCTGGCGAGATTTTCTCCGGGTTGGTGGGCGGATGCCGGCCAACCCGGTATTTCTTTTAAGGCAAAGGAACCAACATGGCGACTCGTTTTGACAAATTCACCATCAAGGCCCAGGAAGCGTTGCAGGGCACGCAGGAAGTTGCCAGCCGTTTCGGCAACCAGCAACTTGAACCCGTTCATTTGTTGCAGGCGTTGCTGGAGCAGTCGGAAGGTATTGTGCCTGCCATTCTGGAGCGGCTGGGCGTGACGCCTTCGGCCGTTGCCCAGGAAGTGGAGAAGGCTGTTGAGCGCCTGCCCAAGGTGGGCGGCATGGCGGACCACTATATTTCTCCCGCGCTCAAGGAAGTTTTTGACCAGGCGGCGAAGGAGACCGAACCGTTCAAAGACGAGTATATTTCCACCGAGCACCTGTTGCTGGCGCTGGCAAAGAAAAAGAACGACGCCGCGGGCCAGATTCTGTACCGCCTAGGCGTGTCGCACGATGCCATCCTGAAGGCTCTGGTGGCCATTCGCGGCTCACAGCGCGTCACCGACCAGAATCCCGAAGCGAAATACCAGGCGCTGGAGCGCTATGCTCGCGACCTGACAGAACTCGCCCGACGCGGCAAGCTCGATCCCGTGATCGGGCGCGACGATGAAATCCGCCGCGTCATCCAGGTGCTTTCGCGGCGCACCAAAAACAACCCGGTGCTGATCGGCGAGCCGGGCGTGGGCAAGACCGCCATTGTGGAAGGTATTGCGCAGCGCATTGTGGCGGGGGACGTGCCGGAATCGCTGAAGTCGAAGCGCATTGTGGCGCTTGACCTGGGTTCGATGATTGCCGGATCCAAATATCGCGGCGAATTTGAGGACCGCCTCAAGGCCGTGCTGAAGGAAATTGAAGAATCCAGCGGACAGGTGGTCCTGTTCATCGACGAGCTGCACACGCTGGTAGGCGCGGGCGCGGCCGAGGGAGCGATTGACGCTTCCAACATGCTGAAACCGGCTCTGGCGCGCGGCGAACTGCGCTGCATCGGCGCCACCACGCTGAACGAATACAAGAAGCACATTGAAAAAGACGCGGCGCTCGAACGGCGATTCCAACCGGTGCTGGTGGGCCAGCCCAGCGTGGAAGACACCATTGCCATTCTGCGCGGCCTGAAGGAACGCTATGAAGTTCATCACGGCGTGCGCATCAAGGACTCGGCCATTGTGTCCGCCGCGGTGCTTTCCAACCGCTACATCACGGACCGCTTCTTGCCCGATAAGGCTATCGACCTGATCGACGAAGCGGCTTCTGGCCTGCGCATTGAGATTGACTCGATGCCGTCAGAAATCGACCAGATCGAGCGGCGCATTACGCAACTCGAGATCGAAAAGCAGGCGCTGAAGAAGGAAGAAGATCCTGCCTCGCGCGAGCGGCTCGAAAAGCTGGAGGCGGATCTTGCCCACCTGCGCGAACAGTCGGACCGTCTGAAGCTTCGCTGGAACGCGGAGAAAGAAATCATCACGCGCATCCGCCAGTTGAAATCTGACATTGAAGTTGCCAAGACCGAAGAGCAGCGCGCCACGCGCGAGGGAGACCTGGCGAAGGCGTCGGAAATCCGCTACGGGCAGCTTGTCGATCTCGAAAAGCAGCTTACCGAAGCGAACACCGAGCTCGAAGGCAAGGAAAAAGCAGGCCGCATGCTGAAAGAGGAAGTGGACGAAGAGGACGTGGCCCGCGTGGTCTCCAAGTGGACGGGCATCCCCGTCTCGAAAATGCTGGAAGGTGAGGTGTCCAAGCTGGTGAACATGGAAGACCGCTTGCGCCTCCGTGTAGTGGGCCAGGAAGAAGCGTTGAAGCTGGTGGCCAACGCCGTGCGGCGTAGCCGCGCAGGACTCTCAGATCCGAACCGCCCCATCGGCAGCTTCATTTTCCTGGGACCCACGGGCGTGGGCAAAACGGAGCTGGCGCGGGCGCTGGCCGAGTTCCTGTTTGACGACGAGAAGGCCATGCTTCGCATTGACATGTCGGAGTACATGGAGAAGCACGCCGTGGCGCGGCTGATCGGCGCGCCTCCGGGCTATGTGGGATACGAAGAGGGCGGCCAGCTCACCGAGCAGGTGCGCCGGCGTCCTTACTCTGTGCTGCTGTTTGATGAAATCGAGAAGGCGCACGCCGACGTCTTCAACATTTTCCTGCAGATTCTCGACGAAGGTCGCCTCACCGACGGCAAGGGCCGCACGGTGGACTTTAAGAACACAGTCATCATCATGACCAGCAACATCGGCAGCCACATGATCCATGAGGTGATGACCAGCGCAGGCGGGGAGCCTGGCAAGCTTTCGGAAGACCTGAAAAAGCGCATCCGGGCCACTCTGCTGGATAACTTCCGGCCGGAATTCCTGAACCGCGTGGACGAAGTGGTTATCTTCAACGCGTTGGGCAAGGAAGAGCTGACGAAGATCATCGACTTGCAGCTTGACCACCTGCGCGGACTGCTGGCCGACCGCAAGATCACGATCGAGCTCACGCCCGCGGCGCGCGAACTGCTCTTTGAGCGCGGCTACGATCCGCAGTTTGGAGCGCGGCCGCTCAAGCGCGCCATCCAGCGCCTCATCCAGGACCCGCTGGCACTTAAGATTCTGGAGGGCGAAGTGACGCCCGGTGAAACCGTCGAAGTCGACGCCGACCCGAAGAAAGGTGAGATGACCTTCGCCCCTGCCAAAGCCAAAGTCGCGCGGGGGTAAGGGGCCCGTCTCATGCCTCAGTATACGGACTCATCCGCACCGTAACCGTCCGCCAACAATCTCCAAACCCTCCCGTGAGAAGAGGGTGGCGGAAATACGACGCCGGGCGAAGGGAATTTTCTGCAGCTGCACGCGGGCAGAATATTGAGAGGCTCGCAAACGGGTTGGGGTTCCTGCAAAACGGGAGTTCCTTCCGACCTCCTCACGCAGTTTGTGCGGCCAGTTGAGCTTCTACCCGCGCGTAGGTCATGATGGTATTTCTGAGGTCGAGAAGCTGGGCGCGGCTCATGTCCCTCTTGGGTAGGAAGAGAAAACTTTCGTTTGCTGCTTCAAAAACAATAACTCCTTCGGCCTCGTATATTTCGGAGCATTCTCCCCAGGAATGGTAAACGTCATAGGTCCGGCCATGCAGGGTGACTCCGTGCTGGTCAACCTTGGCGGTGACTTCATCATGCCACAGGGGCGTCCGCTTAAAATTCCGATGCCAATCCCATCGAGTTCTGACGGCGCTAAACGCAAACAGGAGCAAAGCCAGGGCGACGCCCAACAGGCCTTTAAGCCCCGCGTCAGGTTTGAAGATCACAATAGCGACTGAAAGGGCCGCAATGGCGACAGGGAACCAGTAGCCCCGCAGATGGGCCCAGGGATGGTGGCGCAACCATACCCTTTGAGCCGAAACGAAGTCAGCTTCGTTCCAGTGAAATTGAGCGATCATTATCTACCCCCTTGTTTACCGTCTTGGCATGGGATTGTAGCCTAAGTAAACGGCAGGCGTAAAGGGTTCCGTGTGTTGCTTGGAGAACCAGGTGGGCGGGCTGGGGCACACGTCCCGTTCTCTGGGATGTGTGCGGCCCTTCTTTCACAGAGTAGATTCTCTACATGTCACATGGGAGAAAGCCGCGCGAGGGCATAGCCTCCCCTGTGGCAAACCTACTTCCTGAGTTCCACCGAGATCAGATCGCCTTCTTTGGGATGGCCTTTGATGTGGTAGTAGTAGACGCGGGCGTACATTCCTTTGGTTGTCTTGCAGGGGTTTATGGTGCCGCTGGGCGTAAAGTTGATAGCGCTGAAGCTCACTTTGAAATAGTTGTTGGTATGTAGACGCAGTATTTCGTAGGAGTCATCAAAGGTCATGTCCATGGAGCGGCCCTTGCAGTTGACGGTCTTGATCTGGCCGTCGGCCATGTCTTTTGCGCCCCGCACCCGCTTCTCCTGTTTCTGTCCCTTCGCTGGCTGTTTGGATGGCGTCTTTTCCTGCGCCAAAGGAGCGGCGGCACCCGACACCAGGCCAACCGGTGCTAGCAGCAGAAGTCCCACAACAGCCAAAGCCGTTATCTGTAATCTTTTCAACGTCTGCCTCCTTGCCCCCTTGAAATTATCTTCGCCCAGCTGCCGAGCTGTGTCAAAAGCGCAGGAAGACGCACCAGATTCAAGTTTGATGGCTCCAGCCCGAAGAACCTACCTGTTCGCTACAGCATGTGGATTTTGGGTTGGGTTGCCACAATATCTTGTGTTAAAATCCACCGGAGGGTAGGGAGGGTTCCGATGAAGGTCACGGACTGGGAGAAGCATCAGGGAAGGGTGCGGGCGGGCATTCGCTTTAACAATAGTATCTTCACGGAGCCGGTGCGGTTTTCTCTGGCGTTGGTGCCAGTTTCATCCGGAATCTATGCCATCCTGGCAGCCGATGCTTCCTGCCGGCCGCGGCCCTTCCGCGCCATTTATTTTGGGGAATCCGGCGACTTTACTCAGCGCGTCACTAGGGATCACGCTCGTTTCAGCGACTGGACATCTGAAGCCGGAGAGGCAGCAAACCTTTTTGTGGCTTTCTGCCCCACTCCCCTGCTGAGGGCACAGCAGCGGCGTTGGGTCGAGCACGATCTCATCGCCCGCTACCGCCCTGCCTGCAACCTGCAAGACAACCAGGCCCCGTCTTTCTATCAGCCGCTGCTCAGCATGGCAAAGTAACCGCGTCGCGCACCCGCCTGAGGTTAATCTTCATCCCCGCCAGCCTCTTCATCGATGTGCCAGCTGCGGGCATCATTACTTCCCGCCACCCTTGTTTTCCAACTTTTGTAAAGAGGCATAACGCTGATCGAAGGGGACAGTTGCAACTGACCTGCTCCCCTAAAACCGCACGAAATGGAATATGATTTCGGACGGAGAAAGGGGAAGATCGATGTCGATACGAAAACACAGTGAAGCGCAGATCATTGACGCGTTGAAGCAGATGGAGGCGGGGCGGACGGCGGCCGAGGTAGGCCGGGAGCTGGGCGTGAGCAAGCACACGATCTATGCCTGGAAGGCGAAGTATGGGGGGCTGGAGGTCAGTGAAGCTCAACGGCTGCGGCAGTTGGAAGACGAGAACCGGCGGCTGAAAAAGCTGGTGGCGGATCTGAGCCTGGACAAGGACATGCTGCAGGCGGTGATCCGAAAAAACGGTTGGAGCTCGCAGGGATGAGGACGGAGGTGGGGTATTTGCGGTCCACGTTTGGTCCAAGCGAGCGGCGGGCTTGCGAGCTGATGGAGATTGCCGTGTCGAGTTACCGGTACCGGTCGCGACGCCAGGGAGACGGCGAATTGCGGGAGAAGCTGGTGGCGTTGGCGGGAGAGAAGCCGCGCTTCGGCTACCGGCGATTGCACGTGCTGTTGAAACGGAGTGGTGAACGGGTGAATCACAAGCGCGTGTGGCGGGTGTATCGGGAAGCGGGGTTGTGCGTGAAGCGGAAGAAGCGCAAGCGGCTGGTGAGCAGGGGGCTGACTACCCAAATGCTGAGCCGGGCGAACCAGGAATGGGCGCTCGATTTCGTGCACGATGTGCTGGGAACCGGGCAGCGAGTCCGTGTGCTGAGCGTGCTGGATGCTTATACGCGGGAAGGCCTGGCGCTGGAAGTGGACACGAGTTTTGCCAGCCGACGGGTGACGCGGGTGCTGGAACGTCTGACCGCCGAACGCGGGAGGCCGGAAAGCCTGCGCTGCGACAACGGGCCGGAGCTGACCAGTCGGCATTTCCTGGCCTGGTGCGTGGAGCGGAAGATTCAGTTGGTGCACATCGAGCCGGGCCGGCCGATGCAGAACGGGCGAGTGGAGAGCTTTCAGGGTAAGTTTCGCGATGAGTGTTTGAACGTGAGTTGGTTTCGGAATCTGTGGGAGGCAAGAGAAAAGGTGGAATCTTGGCGCCGGGAGTACAATGAGGCGCGTCCGCATTCCAGCTTGGGGTACCAGACACCAGAAGCGTTTGCGGCGAGTCAGGCCGCGCCGCCAGCGTCTCCCCCCACGCTGGCGGGAACCTCCAAGACCGGGGAGAATACTTCTTTGAGTTCTATGAATTTCGTATCACCAAGTGTGCGGACTTAGGGGGCAGATCACGAGCCTACTGCGAAGGTTAACTTTGTAGGGCAAGTGTGGAGAACGTAGTCGTTTTCTGTCGCCTTCACCCAGTATTCGTTATTGGAATCGCCAGGTCGGATTCTCAGAGAGGCCACGACAGGCGGGACATAGCCGGGCGGCGGAGATGCCGGCACCAACTTGTGAGCTGGGCTTTGATGGTCCCCACTAGATTGACTTTGCGCGTGGAGGATTCCGGCACAGAGAGCAACCGCAAACAAGATGCAGGTTGCAAGCGAGAGCCGCCGCGTGCGGAATTTCCTGTTCTTGCTACCACTTCCCATGGGCCGCTACCTTCGCCCCGTTGAAATTCCCGAGTTCCAATTCTATGACGCAATTCACAACGTCATTGGCGTAACTCTGCCATGTTCCATAATGGGCCAGGGCAGTGAGGACACGGCTTGGGCGTCCGGCCATTTGTCCCTCGTTACACGCCACTGCCTTCTTTCATCCTTCATATTCAGAATTCTGTTTTCCCGCTATTCTAATCCCATCAGCTTTGCTGAACTTTGACATTAGAAAGCAACGTTTGCGTTACCTGGCAGCTTCGAACCCTATGTTACTGTCTTATCGGATGTTCCTAGATTATTGACCGGAGGTCATAGTGCTTTTTTTACTTCGCAATCGTTTAATACTTCTGCTTGTTATCATTTTTTCCTGTCAGATGGGGCTGGAGGCAGCCCCTTCCCAACGGCTTATAAAATCCACCTGGCTCGCGATTACCGTCAATGCCGGTAATGGAAATTTTCAGCTTGCTCGCGCGGGCGAATCGATGCCCCTGCTCAAGGCCCGTATGGGAGCGAAAGTCGGGGACCATTGGGTGTACTCAAACCTTTATCCGACCCGCACCGTTACGGACTCATCTTTCCACGATGCGCTGGGGTCAGGTCAGAGGATCACAGTAGTAAACAGCGGCCTCTCGGGCGAGCCTGAGTTGATAGAAACACTTGAACTGTATCATGACCGTCAATATGGATTGCTGCAGGTTGCCGTCCGGAACACGACAAACCAGACCGTTCAGGTTTCCGAACTTCGCGATTTTCAAAGCTTGTCGGGACTCAATACCGGAGCACCGAATGCTTTCGATCGAGTGCTCTCCGACAGCTTTAGCGAGGACACGCCGGCACTGCGGATTTATAACCTGGGAGCAGCGCCTCACCACGTACATTTGGGCTATCATAGCCAGCTTATCTACAATCGCCACAGCCGGGAAAGCGTGTTCTTTGGGGCACTCACAGCTCACAAGTTCCTCACGGTCATTACTCTGAAGGCGGCTCCCGCCCAGGACGGCCGCATGCACGTGGCTTCCTTCACCGCCGATTCCACCGGCACGACGGCGGTGGAGAGTCAAAACTCGCTTCGTTTCGATCCGGCGTTTGATAAGATCCCTCTGCAGTTGGCGGTGGCGCCAGGGCATGAGCTGCGCTCGGAGCCTTTATTGTTCGCCGCCGGCAGTCACTATCGCCGCATCCTGGAATCTTATGGCAATGCTGTCCGAGTGTGGAACCATGCGCGGGTCTCCGGGCCTGCCCCTCAGGGCTGGTGGAGCTGGTCGGCCTATGTGCACGGGCTGGATGAAGGGGCAGCCCTGACCAACGCACAATGGCTGGCGGATCATCTGAGCCGCTATGGCTTCGATTACTTCCACGTGGACGACGGCTATATGTATGCGCGGGGCGAGTACACCACGCCCGACGCCACATTGTTCCCCGAAGGGATGCGCTACCTGGGCCGGCATGTCACACGGCTGGGCCTGCGTTTCGGCATCTGGACGGCCCCGTTCGAGGTTTCGGAGCACTCCTGGGTGTTTGAGCACCATCCGCACTGGCTGGTGCGCAACCGCGACGGCCAGCCAATTCCTTTGGGCTACGTCAGCAGTTATCAGGGCCACCACGACCGCCTCTATGCGCTCGACACCACCAACCCCGGCGCCCAGCGGTATCTGTTTCTAACCTATCGCATTCTGACGCGGCAATGGGGCATTCGTTATATCAAGCTTGATTTCATGGATTCCTCTGACATTGAGGGTGTGCGCTATCGTCCCAACACTTCGGCGATGGAGGCGCTACGAATCGGCCTCGAGATCATCCGTAAGGCTGTTGGACAACACGTTTTGCTTGACAAGGACGGGAGCCCGATGCTGGCGCCGGTCGGTTTGGTTGACGAAGGTCGTATCTCGCAGGATACCGGGCGTTCCTTTCTTGCCACGCGCCAGGCAGCGCCCGGAATCGCGGCGCGCTTTTACATGGACCGGAATTTCTTTGTCAGCGACCCGGACTCTTTCACCGTCTCGCGCGAGGTGATCGGCTTTCACACCTGGCATATGGCTGCGCATCCGTTGACGCTCAACGAAGCACGCGCTTCAATTGTGCTGGCTGCCCTTGCAGGCGGAATGTATGAGGTTAGTGACGACCTGCCCACGTTGGGCAGCGAGCCCCGCCGGCTGGCGTTGGTTGAAAACCACGATCTGCTTGACATGGTCCGGCTGGGCAAGGCGGCGTTGCCGCTTGACCTGATGACCTATCGGCCGCAGGATCGCCAGCCCAGCATCTTTTTCCTGCACGAAGACGCTCGCCAGTCCATGCTGGCGGTTTTCAACTGGACCGACCAGGCTCGGCATCACGACATCAAGCTTGCCTCTCTGCCGCTGCCTCAGGGATCTTATCAGGCATACGACGCGCTCAGGGGCGACCGTCCGTACCCTGTTGATCATTCCGCTTTGGTCCTGAAATTAGCTCCGCGATCGGTCTGCTTGTTGAAGCTGATCGACACGAAGGTGGCAGCGAGCGCTCCTCGAGTACAGGCTAGTGTGCCGTCATCGGGCGATATTGAACAGCCCGTAAATTTCAGAGCTCAGGCTATGGCCTCCGGAGTGCCTGCCCTCGCATACGAATGGACCTTCGGCGATGGTACCCATGCAAAAGGCGCACAAGTCAATCATGCCTTTACCCACGATGGCGTTTTCACTGTACAACTTCGCGCACCGGGTCTTGACGGCGTGGCCTATAAGCAATCTTTCCATGTTCAAATTCGGGGGCAGATGAATCCACACATCTACACCAGACCGCTGCGCCGCCTACATCCGCCCGTTACGGGACGTTGCCCGCAGGGGGGACCGCCCCAATAGATCGGGACAGTCCCGCGAAGCGAACGGGAAAGGAACGTTTGCGTTTCTAGGCCGCAGATTCACCCTTGGAAGGGGTGCGCCAATACTTTCGCGGGGTTTCTCCACCTGAGGCGTTCAGGCACCGTGCCATTCTGCGCCGCTGACGTGGACCCGAATCTGAAAGTAAGAGCAGCAGGCCTCATGTCCAAAAAGGCATCCTCCTACGGAAGATGCAGAGGTGTTTTGGCTTGACCTCTTCTCATTATTGAAGCGCGCGCCGCTTGTTCAGGACAGAATAAGTTGAAAGTCGGCTCGTGTCAGGCTATTTTGGAGAGTAAAGCCATGTTCTGGATACCACTTCGGCTCGCAAAGAGCGCCAGGAAGTACCGAAGCAAAAGGATTGACGAACCTTCCACTTTGACCCTCGACCGCATCAGGTCTCGCCAGGAGGTTAAGGTGGTACAAATCGTCGCCGGCCAATCCGCTACCCGGCAACTGGCGCAATTCGGCATCTGTCCCGGGAGCACGGTCAAAGTCCGGCGCAGCGCGCCGATGGGCGGCCCCGTCCTGGTGGATTCTGGAGGAAGCATGGTGGCAATCGGACGCGGCATGGCTCGTAAGGTACGCGTGCAAACCCTGGCATGAAGTTTGCTCTGGTCGGCCAACCCAACTGCGGCAAGAGTACCATCTTCAATTCAGTGGCCGGATACCGGGCGGCGACAGGCAACTTTCCCGGTACCACCGTACGCCTTGCCTGGAGCACCATTCGCTTCGACGGTCTGGTGGCTGAGTTGGTGGACGTGCCGGGAATTTATTCCCTCACTTCAGCCAATCCTGCCGAAAGCGCGGCCAAAAACTTTCTCTTCGACCAGGACATCAGCCTCATCATCAACGTGCTGGACGCGTCCCTGCTCAGCCGAAGTCTCGAACTGACCCTCGAACTACGCGAGCTGGGCATCCCCATCATCGTGTGCCTTAACATGATGGATGAGGCCGAGCGCCGGGGGACCAGGATTTCTACCGAGGAACTCTCCGCGCTGCTCGGCCTGCCCGTGGTTGAGACCATCGGCTACCGCGGCGTGGGCGTCCGGGAACTCTTTCGGCAGGCAACACACCACGCGAACCAGCCGCCCCAACCGGTGGAGTTTCTCCGCTGGCACCGCGACGTGGAGACGTCAGTCCGGCAAATGCAGGCCGTGATTAATTCCCACTCACACTCGCACCACCTCCCGAGCAGGTTCTTCGCCATCAAGCTGCTTGAAAACGACGACGATATTTCCCGCCAGGCAGGGCCCGAGGAGAACGACGCTGCTACCCGTTTGCGCGCGCAGCTCGAAGACCTGCGTGGGCGTCCGGCGGAATCGGTCATCATGTCGGAGCGGCACGACCGTGCCATGAAGCTGTTCGAGCATTCGGCCACGGTCACCCGCCCGCGCCACGATCCGCGCGCTGCCCTGGACACCCTCCTGACGCATCCCCTGTGGGGATACGTTTGCCTCGCAGTCATCCTTGTAGGATTTTTCTGGGCGGTCTTTGGGCTGGGCTCAGTGCTGGAAAATGCCGTTTCCGGAAAGATCAGCCTGTTCACCGCCTTTCTTCTTGCTGATGTTCCCAAGGGCGGATTGGAGCACACTCTCATCGCCGCCCTGATGGACGGCGTTCAGGGCGGAGCGGGAATCGTGCTCCCTTACCTGATTCCTTTTCTGTTTGGCCTGGCCTTCCTGGAAGATGCCGGCTATTTGCCGCGCGTCGCGTATCTCATGGACGGCATGCTGCACCGCATCGGCCTGCACGGCACTTCCATGCTGCCTATCATTCTGGGCTACGGCTGCAGCGTTCCGGCGTGCATGGCCACGCGCATTCTGCCTTCCAAACGCGACCGCTTTCTTGCTTCCGTGCTGGCCACTCTGGTGCCCTGTTCGGCGCGCTCCACCGTGATTTTTGCCCTCGTCGCGTTCTATCTGGGCCCCATGTGGGCGCTGGGAATCTTCTGCTTCAATGCCCTGGTGGTCATCACCTCCGGCTGGCTGCTGGCCAGGGTCTGGCCTGAAATCAGCGCCGGCATGATTCTTGAGGTGCCCCGCTACCAGTGGCCGTCGTTCTCCGTGTTGGCCCTCAAGGTCTGGCTGCGGCTGCGGGAATTTGTAGTGTTGAGCTGGCCGCTGCTGATTGCCGGGAGCCTGGTGCTGGGCCTGGGCGCTTACTGTAATTTTGACCACTACGCCAACCTGGCGCTCAGCCCTTTGACCCTCATCCTGGGACTGCCGGCCGTGCTGGGAACGACCCTGGTGTTTGGCGTGCTGCGCAAGGAGCTGGCGCTCATCATGCTGGCCCAGGCGCTCGGCACAACCGCAGTGGCAAGCGTCCTTTCCGCCACGCAGATCATCGTCTTCACCATTTTCATCACCTTTTACATTCCCTGCCTCGCCACATTGGTTGCGCTGGTGAAAGAAATTGGCAGGAAGATGACCATCCTGGCTGCAACGTATACCTTCATCCTCGCCACTCTGATGGGCGTCGCCGCGCGCCTGATTCTTCCTCTATTCTTGGGAGCCTAAGTTTTCACGCGGTGCCCTATCCCGATAGCAGGGATTGACGCGGAACACCGGGGTCGAGGTTTGTGGGTTTCCCAGGCCCTGCCTGCGGAGAGGGGGGTGGGTGCATCAGCGACCATGTGAGAAGTCGTTTTGCATTTTCCTGCCTGCTACTTTTTGCTTCCTATTCCCCGCGGCCCATACCTTTCCATGAATTGCCGTGCTCACAAATTGCGGCGGGGCTTGACGGAATGCCATACAATAACGGGGCCACAAAATACAGTGAGTTGGATCCGATTCAATCGATCAGGGAGGCGGTTATGAAGAGGCGGGAATTTCTGGCACCATCGCTGGCGGCTTCGGCATCGGGGGAGCCGGCTGGCGGCGGGCAGGGAATGGCTTCGGCAGGCGCACATGGGCGAGAGTTCTACGAGCTGAGGTACTACCAGCTCCATCGCGGGCCGGGCGTGAAGCTGACCCATGACTACTTGCGCGACGCCGCTATACCGGCCCTGAATCGGGTGGGCGTCAAGCCGGTGGGCGTGTTCGAGATGCTGGTGGGACCCCAGAGCCCTTCGCTCTATGTGCTGATTCCGCACCCGTCGGCGGAGTCGGTGCTGACAGCCTGGGAACGCGTTCGTGCCGACAAGGAATACCAGGAACGTGGCGCACCATTCCTGAACGCCCCGGCCTCGAACCCCGCGTTTGTGCGCGTCCAGAGTGAGTTAATGGCGGCGTTTGCAACACATCCGCGCATCACGCCGCCTGCCCCGGGCCCGCGCGTCTTTGAACTGCGCACCTACGACAGCGCTACCAAAAAGGCCAACCTGACCAAGATCAAGATGTTCAACACGGGCGAAATCGATATCTTTAAAAAAGTCGGTTTCCATCCGGTGTTCTTTAGCGAAAAACTGATTGGGCCGCGCTGGCCGAACCTGACCTACATGCTGGCGTCGGCCAGCCTGGAAGATCGTAACAAGCACTGGGCCGCGTTTGGCGCCTCTCCGGAATGGAACAAATTGAAATCAACGCCCGGCTTTTCCGATGCCGAAATTGTTTCGAACATCACCAACGTGCTGCTGCGCCCGGCCGCGTTTTCGCAGGTGTGAGGGGCGGGGGCATCTCTGGTTCGTCGGCTGAGAGCCTGGCTATCGAAGCTAATGATTGACCGAATTGACCCGGCGGCCTCTCTGACAAATTTGCATTCCAGCAAAACAAAGTATCATCGAATTTTGAGATCCTACGGAGGTTGTCTATGAAACGGCGTGATTTTCTGGCATCATCTCTTGCAGCATCAGCCACACTGGCATCCGGGAGTGTGGCCAGTGCTCAGGAGAGCCAAACCACTGGGCGAGACTACTACGAGCTCAGGTTTTTTCAACTGACCAACGCTTCCAATTTGAAGCTCATGCACAGCTATCTTCGCGAGGCCGCCATCCCGGCGCTCAACCGGCTGGGCATCAAACCGGTGGGTGTTTTCAATACGATGGTGGGCCCCATCAGCCCGTCGCTTCACGTTCTTCTGCCACACCGCTCGATGGAATCTGTCGCAACACTCGAAGGACGTTTGCGAGCCGACGACGATTATGTCAGGAAAGGCGCCGCTTTCCTGAACGCTCCAGCGAATGATCCGGTGTATATTCGCTATGAGAGCTCGCTGATGAAGGCGTTTGGCTGCCATCCGCGCATCACAGTCCCGCCCAAAGGGAAGCGCATGTTTGAGCTCCGAACTTATGAAAGTTCGAGCAAGAATTACAATCTGAACAAAGTAGAGATGTTCTGCAGCGGAGAGGTGGACATTTTCGTCCGTAGCGGATTTCATCCCGTGTTCTTTGGCGAAAAGCTGATTGGTGAGCGGATGCCCAATCTTACCTACATGCTGTCGATCGGCAACATGGAAGAACGTGACAAGGCTTGGGCCGCGTTCGGTTCGGACCCGGAATGGAAGAAGCTGACCTCATCGCCCAAGTTTTCCTCCGGGCCGAACGTGGTGAATATTACCAACTATTTTCTGACGCCGGCTCCCTATTCGCAAGTGTGACGGCCTTCCACTGGCACGAAAGTTCCATTAGTTGCCGGCCGTCTTTGTGGCAGAATGAGTGTTCAGGGGCAAGGTACTATAATCCGAACCCGGGGAGGAGAAAGGAAACCCTTAATGAAATATCTTCTGGCGGGGCTATTGGCTGTTTCATTCTGCGTGCCGGCGTTAGCCGCCGGGAAAGAGGACCAAAGGCTGCATCGGTCGGCGGAAATCCTTCAAGAGATCATGAAAACGCCCGAGAAGGGAATTCCTCAAGACCTTCTGGATAAGGCGGTGTGCGTTGCGATTGTGCCGTCGTATAAGAAAGTTGCGTTTGGATTTGGTGCAAGCGGCGGCAAGGGTGCGCTGGTCTGCAGGCGGGGCGGCAACGGTCCTTGGAGCGGGCCTTCCATGTTCACCATGGGCGGAGGAAGCATCGGCTTTCAGATTGGGGGTTCGGCGACGGACATTGTAATGATCGTGATGAAGGCCAGCGGTGCGGAGAAACTGATGGGCAACAAGACTCAGTTGGGTGCCGACGCTTCGGTTGCCGGAGGCCCTGTGGGTCGAACGTCTCAGGCCGCCACCGATTTGCAGATGCACGCGGAAATCCTCACCTATTCGCGCGCGCGTGGTCTGTTTGCCGGCATCTCGCTGCAGGGCGCCTTCATGAAGACGGACGGCGAGGCGAACGAGCGGCTTTATGGGCGCAAGCTGTCGCCCAAGGAAATCTGCCTGCAAGGCGCGGGCGGCATTCCCGGTCCTGCGCGGGCGCTGGACGCCGAGTTAACCAAGATTTCCCCACACGGCGGCCAGAAGTTGAGGAATTAGATTCAACAGGCCCCTGTGGCAAGCATTGGAACTGTCCGTCAGCGCAACGCCGATTCAGCATTTGGCAATCCAGACCCCACGAGGCCAGAAGCTTTGCAGGGGTTGTACCCTTTCCTGATATCACCTTCCACAAAAAGAAAAGGGCGGGAACGAATTCCCGCCCTTTGGACCCTGAACTCAGGGGTTGCAGCTACTTGGTCTCTCCTCCGTAAATGCCCATTACAGTTTGAAGGAACTTCACAGCTTCTTGCCTGGGCCGCTGGAAGGAGTTCCGTCCGATAATGGACCCGAAGCCTCCACCGTCGCGAATGGCCCGCGCTTCATCGAACACCGCTTCATCCGCAACCTTCGCACCTCCCGAGAAGATGACGATTCGGTGACCGTCAAAGGAACTTTGAATCACGTGGCGCACGCGGTCCGCCAGAGTGCTGATGGGCACCTTCGCGCTCTCATAGGCCTTCCGTGCGGCCTCCTGCTCGATATGATCGCTGGGCAGTTTGACCTTGATGAGGTGAGCGCCAAGTTGAGCGGCAATCTGTGCAGCATAAGCGACAACATCAATCCCGGTTTCGCCGGCCTTGCTGATGTCTGACCCACGCGGGTAGGACCACACCACCACCGCCAGCCCCTTGCTCTTGGCTTCTTTGGCTAGTTCCCGCAACTCTTCATACATGATCCGCGAATTAGACGATCCGGGATAGATGGTAAACCCGATGGCCACGCAGCCCAAGCGCAGCGCGTCATCCACGCTGGCCGTAACTGAAGAAAGAGGATCTTTTTCGCCGTGTAGGGTGTCGTGATTGTTGAGCTTCAGGATGAGTGGAATTTCTCCCGCGTGCCGACCGGCAGCCGATTCCAGGAATCCCAGCGGCGCCGCGTAGGCATTGCATCCGGCTTCAAGCGCCAGTTCAAAGTGATAATTGGGATCGTAACCGGACGGATTCACGGCAAAACTCCGCGCCGGTCCGTGCTCAAACCCTTGATCGACAGGCAGGATGACCAGCTTGCCTGTTCCGGCCAGGCGACCGCTGTTCAAAAGCCGTGCAATGTTGGTTTTGGTTCCGGGCGAATCGCTTTCATACCAGCTCAGAATTTCCCGTACGCGATCCGTCATCCGGCCGCTTTTATTCTGTCGTCCCACACCCGGGACGGCTTCTGTTGTTGCCATTCCATGCCTCCAACTGATTTGAACTTGTAACATTCCAGATTACAGGCCGGGAGACACCGCTGGCAAGTGAAAACTAGAGTGCCGGTACCGCATGGGTGCGCACGGCGCACGGCCAGGGCTAACGAGGTGTAGACGGTGGCGCACATGTCCCGACCGAGCCTGCCTCAGGAAATGAGGAGTGATCCCCCGGGCCCGTACAACCTATCCTGTGGTATATTGAGACCGCTTTACAAAAGTCCATATTCATCGTTTGAAGGGGGAGGATATGAGCCAGGATACTGAAATCAGCCGTCGGGAATTTTTGAGGTCGAGCGCCAAGACAGGTGTGGGTTTTGCGGCCATGGGAGGCTTGGGTCTGGTGGGTGCTCCCGGCAAAGTTCTGGGGGCCAATGAACGGGTGCGGCTGGCCGTTTGTGGCGTCCGGGGGCGCGGTTGGGATCACATCAGGGGTTTCTCAAAGCTCCCCAACGTAGAGGTTGCGGCAATTTGTGATGTGGATGAGAACGTGGGGCGCAAGCGCATTGCGGACATGGAGAAAATGGGTCTTGCCAAGCCGGAATACTACTATGATGTGCGGAAACTCTTGGAGGATAAGTCGATCGACGCCATCTCAATTGCTACACCAGACCACTGGCATTCGCTGATTGGCGTGTGGGGTTGCGAAGCCGGCAAGGACGTCTATTGCGAGAAGCCTTGTTGCCACAACTGGTGGGAAGGCAAGCAACTGGTGACAGCGGCTAACCGCTACAATCGGATTGTGCAGCACGGAACGCAGAGCCGCTCTGCGAAAGGGGTTATCGATGCGGTCCAGAAACTCCGGGATGGTTTGCTGGGTGATGTTTACCTGGCCCGAGGACTCTGTTACAAGTGGAGGCCGTCCATTGGCCACACACCGAATGCCCCGGTCCCTTCAGGCGTCCACTATGATCTGTGGCTGGGACCTGCTCCGTTGGAACCTTTCACGAGAAACCACTTTCACTACAACTGGCATTGGTTTTGGAACTACGGCAGTGGCGACCTGGGCAACCAGGGCATTCACCAACTCGACATCGCACGATGGGGGCTGGGCGTCGGGTTTCCTAACAGGATCTCGGCGGTGGGCGGCAAATTCATGTTCAAGGACGATCAGCAAACCCCGAATGTCCTGAATTGCTCCTTCGAGTACGACATGCCAGACGGCAGCCGCAAAATGATTGAATTTGAAGTCCGCGGCTGGATCACCAATCATGAGGCGGGCATTGGCGTTGGGAAAGGGTCTCACGGCATTCCGCCAGCGGGCCTTCATACCAACAAACACAAGTTGGGGCCGGTAAGTTCGCCGGGGAACACCATCGGAGACATTTTCTATGGCTCGAAAGGTTACATGGCAATTGATGGGTCGGACAGCTACAAGACGTGGCTCGGAGAATCGCAGGAGCCCGGCCCGCATGGCTCAGGAGGCGGAAACCATTTCCTGAATTTTATTGAAGCCGTTCGTTCCCGGAACAAGGCGTCGCTGAATGCTCCGATTGAAGAAGGCTATATTTCATCGACGCTGATCTATCTGGCCAACGCCTCGTACCGGCTCGGCAGGACCATTGAATTTGATCCTGACTCGCTGCAAGTCGTGAATGACGATGACGCCAACCGCCTGCTGCGCAGCGCCGACCGCGGCTATAGAAGGCCGTTCTATATTCCGGAAAATGTGTGAGTCAGCAGGACAGTTCAGGTAAGGGTAGAATCCGAACGTCGCAAGGGCGGAAGCCCGTCCCCGGGCTATGGTTGCCCGTTGCAAGACGGATGCTGTCCCTCTCGGAAGTCGGAAGTCATAGATCAAGCATTACGGAGCCTCTCCGGGCCCGCAGTTTTGAGAGGAGGGCTAAGTGGATATTACTCGCCGGGAATTTCTGCTGGCGGCAGGCGCGGCTGGGATTGCAATCCCAGCCCTGGCCTCTATCGAAGGTATTCAGGTCGGAGTTTGTGCCCCTGCGCGTGAACTTGACGCGGTGGCCCGATATGGGTTTGATTACATTGAGCCCTCGGCCGCTTCCGTAGCAGCGATGAGTGATTCCAGCTTCCAGGCCTTAAAAGCAAAGGTGACGGCCTCGCCCATTCGATGTGAGTGCTTTAACAGTTTTAT
>Ga0209919_1000110_pt1 | contig 42197 bp, 56 predicted proteins | sample SalPon2A_C_D2_MG_FD_185721 | JGI IMG/M metagenome (GOLD analysis project Ga0209919, IMG submission 185721) | Soil microbial communities from South San Francisco under conditions of wetland restoration - Salt Pond MetaG R2A_C_D2_MG (SPAdes)... | ecosystem: Environmental > Terrestrial > Soil >... | reverse complement strand
TAATACTGTCGATTACACTATTTAATGTTTCGGCCCTTTCGGGTATTGTCGCCATGCCAGCTATTATCATTTCTTTACCGTCAAAATAGCGTTATAAACAACAGTGTTTTCAGGCCCACGGACAATCCGTAAATTCCTGCATGCCTCATCACTTAATACGCTCACGGTGATAAGATATCCTCTATCATTGGCATAATCCATCACAGCTTCCAGGACAATCTTTTCATTTTCTTTAAAACAGCTAAAAGGCATGGCAAATGCTCTGCTTTTATCAGTCCAGTTCTGGGCTATGTGCTGGTCAAAACCACGGAACATTGGCGCTTCATCAACCTTTGTGTTCTCACTCCATCCGCTCATTTTATCTCCAGTTGATATTCGGTTTCAGCAATTCTTTTCTGATGTCTTTTTTATTGGCAAGCACAAATTCGAAGATTTCATCAAGAACAAATTCATCCAATAAGTGAGGCTTCAGACCCAGATTGATCAAGGAAGTGTTTTTTACATCAAGGTCGGATATTTCCGATTCAATTCTTGGATTTTCGAGATGTTCTATTTCAACGCCATATCTGAAAGATACCATCTCAGCCAGTTCATTTATCTGGAATGTCTGGGTAAATTGGTTAAACACTCTCATTTTCCCAAATTCAGCCGGATTAAGACAGGCCAGTTCAACGCATTGAAGAGTGTCTTTGATATTCAGAAAAGCTCTGCGCTGATTTCCGGATCCGTAAACAGTGATTGGCTCTCTCAAAACAGCCTGAACAATAAACCTGTTAAGGGCTGTACCCCAAACAGAATCATATTGGAACTTGGCATTCCCACCGTAAACGATCCCCTGGTTGAGATCTGTTGCTCTCAATCCCCATGTTTTACAGGCGAATATGATATTGTTTGAGTCATGGACTTTTGAGAGATGGTAGAATGAGCTTGGAGACTTCGGGAAAGGAAGACCTTTCATAGGGCCGTCTTCAATATATCCTTCAGGTATATCACAACCAGGGCTACCATATTCTCCCATCGATGCGAGCTTGATCAAATGAGTATCCGGGCAGAACTTCTTAATTGCAAATAAGAGATTGAGCGTTCCAGAGATATTGTTTTCTTGCGTTTTCCTGGCGTTAAAAACGTTTTCCATGGAAAAAGGGGCTGATGGTATCTCTGCGTAATGAATAATCGCTTCAGGTTGTGTCTGGCTTATAAAACCGCAAAGATCATCATAATCCAAAGTGGACATCCATCTGAAATTTGCATCTGAACCAGGCATTATGTTTTGGGCAAGTGGCATCTCCCCGATTTCTCGCTTGATGAACGAGTCAATTCCGTAGACTTCATGGCCTTTATCTCTCATGTAATTCTGTGTGTGGTACCCAAGATAACCGTCTACCCCAAGAATTAAAATTCTCATTATTCCTCCGCTATTTGATTAGAGAGTTGTTGTTGGGCATTCCAGATCTGTGTTGAAAGCTGTTCGCTGTACCTGGACATCTGGATAAAAATAAAGGCAAACAGAATGGTCTGGATTATGACGTAGGCCCAAATTCCTATTATAACTTTAGTCCAAGAGTTCATTCTTCCTCCCAGGATATGATATTTTCAATCAGGTATTTAGAGATTTCTTTTTCTCTTACATCGCCTTGTAAATTAGGATCTACCGGGACAGACACTCTGATAAGTTTCTGCCCGCTTATCTTGGAATAGATGGAGACAACAGGCAATGCTTTAATTCTCGATTTTCTTTTTGAGTTCATAGTCAAATTTGAAGAGCAATATACTTACTTCTGATTTGGCCAAACCATTTCATCTCTACTTAGCTTAGAGGTTTTCTAAATGCTTCCTAACGTAATCGATAATATCTTTGTCGTCAGTCTTTCCGGTGGCGTATTCATAGAGTAATGTTTCCATCTCGTAGACTCTTTTTCTAAGTTCCAGGATTTCTAGGCATGACATATTAGCAGCCTCGTGCAGTCGCATCATCTCGCTATTTATGTCTGGCATCTCTCTCCTGTATTTATCTGGCATATTTTCCTTTGTTTGATGGAGCGGCCAGTTTAATTTCTAAGATCTGACCTAATATGAAGATTCCCTCTGTGAATATCTTCATGGTGGATACGGCACAGCCATAAAATTTTATAAGGGTCATTGTAATCTTCATGGTGAGCATGTACTTTTATTTCACTGCATATTATGCATGGCTTCTTTTTTATTTTTCCTGATCTTACTAATTGGGATGTCTTTCTTCTGCATTTTGTTTTTTGAGGTGATTTTTTATCAAGGAGTATTCTGTATTCAGATTTGTTTATAGAAATACCGCCTTTCCAATTATTGTTGTTTTTACCAGACTGGTTATTATAATCCCTTAACATATTAGAATGAATTATTCTTTTCCTGTATTCTTCATCGGACAGTTTCAACCCCATCCTAATACATTTAATTCTTACAGCTCTATAACTTCTGCCTATGTTTTCGGCAAGCACTGAAAGAAACATTTTATCATAGTTTGCTTTTAGATATGTTTCTTCTTCCTCAGTCCACCTTCTTTTCATCGCCACCGCTCCGTTTGTTATGTTAGTGACTGTAATTATTTACTGTTTATAATAATAAAGTGTTTCAGCCTTACCAGTGAAAACATTCCATGCCTCACGCAAACGGAATCTGATTGTTGTGTACTTTTTCTTAAAATTTTCCGGTCTCGCTACGACCCATTTCCCATCAATGCATGCTTGCGAAATTTCCTTGTCTTTTAATAATTCGTCAATTTTGTGCATCTTAGATCCTCCAATGGTTGTGTTAGTGATTTAAATCATTACCGTTTTCATCGGTTGTCATCCACATTACGACACAATCAACATCATGCACATATGCACGACCAGAGCATTTACAGTTTTTGCATCGAAACTTATCACCATCGTTTACCCATCCCTCTTCTGTTTCTGGATCTGTGTAAACTTCCAAATCACCACAACATAGCTGACAGGTGTCAGGATAGTATTTCCAAACTTTTTCAGACATCTTAGATCCTCCAATGGTTGTGTTGGGCGGAGCGGTCAGGATTGATTCATCGTCTTTCTGCCTAGGCAACTTGCGTTCAATCCACATCCTGCATATAAACACCGGAATTGAACCGGCTTCACTTATCATCCTAGCATGATATTACAGAACATCTTTAACGATCTATTCCCCGATACTAGGTCCGAACCTGCGATCAAGATGTGCTTTCCTGTCTGCTTGTTTATATTTTTACCGCTCCATTTGTTGTCAGTTAATGTTTTTCCAGTTCTCCCAGGCTTCACGTTGGTAAGCCCATGACAGAGTACCATAACCACAATGGGGGCATTCAACTGTAAACGGCCCAGTATTATCCTCCGGATAAATCTTTGGTAATTCTCCGCATCCAGAACATTTTATTTCCTTGGCATATTCTATCAAACTATGATCAACTGGAACAATTTTCCCAGGCATAGATCCTCCAATGGTTGTGTGCTTAATCTTGATGGTTGATAATTCCAAAAAATATGGCAAGAGAACAACAAAAAGCGACCTTAACCCACGAAGCGTGATATTCAATGTTATAACCAATAATAAACACTAAATTCCCAGCAGTAATCATCCCTGCTAAAAATATCCCAACTTCTAACAATATAATTTTTAATTTCTTCATTTTATGCCTAGTGGTTGTTGGTTATAAGTTGAATTATAACCACAGTTATGCTTAAGGTTTATAAAAAACAATCCAATGCGTCTTAAGATTATTCGTTGTAGTATGTCCAAAAAGAGGCGGAGCAGGGAAAAGCGACCGCAATTGGACAAGTTTAATTTGAGTCTCATTCCATTTGAAAATCAAAGTCCCGTTTATCTTAAGCACCCTCCAGCACTCACTAAATCCGCTTCTTAAATCATCCTTCCAGTCTCTTCCCAATACTCCAAACTTTTTTGCCATCCAAGATGTTTTGCCAACGTTCTTCAAATGAGGAGGGTCGAATACTATTAAGTGAAATTGTTCATTGTCATATGGCAACTTTGTAAAATCAATCAGAACGTCTGGATTTATATTCAGACTGCGGCCATCACAAAGGATATGCCTTTCATCCCTTATATCCCCATAAACAGTTTCTTTGTTTTCTTTATCGAACCACATCATTTTACTGCCGCAGCAGGGATCTAATATTTTCATAGTTGTGTGTATAGTTTATACTACAGTTATTCTTCTTTTAGCTTAAAAATCACGGATTTGATAAACCACGGGATTTGCATAGCAATAAGTAGAAATGCCCAATTTCCGACTTTTTCAGTCGTAAGTAAAAATCCGCAAAATGGCATAACTACTGTAAAAACGAAAAGAATATAAAGTTGTTTAAAATTCATGAACCCTCCATTTGTGTATAGTTTATAACTACAGTTATTGGTCAAGCCGTCTATTTAACACACGTAAAGTGTTAAAGATATATTCAACGCCCCCAATTTCTATAATTCCTCTTTCAATTATCCTAACATCACTGCATTCAGTAGTAAGGTTTTTTAAATGAGCGGCACTAGATTGCAAATATGGTTTTTTATAACATTCCTTATAAATTAACTTTTCCCTAGCCATCTGATCCTCCAATTGTGTATAGTTTATTCTTTTGTATGTTCCAAATCCCTGAAGGCACGTAACATCTCTACCACATCATCGGAAACCAACGCTTTTTCACCTCTGCTAATAGTCATCTTAATCATTGACGCACCAAAGGCACCCTCCGGGATCTCTTCGTAATATCCAAGAATCATTTTGTTTCGCTTGATTTCTCGCTGTAATCCCTCAATCAAGTTTTCTTCCATCTCATTCTCCATGTTTACGGTTCTTGTTATCCAATATCTTATTAGTTTCCATTCAACTCAGCATAAGCACTTACGAATGACAGATACTTTTCTTCATACTCCTCAAAGCTTCTGACAATCCAGTATTTTCCGTATGATTTATTCAGCCGTTTTTCATATTCTTTCTGGCTGTCTCTCTGGTCATCGGGAGGAATCTTGACCTCTATTGCGATGAATCTACCAAAGAGGCACATGTGGATGTCAGACCTGCCAACATCCCACCATCCAACTGTTTTTTTGCTGCGCTCCAGCTTTGTGTTGATAGCTATGCTGAAGGGATTTTTATTGGCATGCTCAAGGATGAGGTTTACTAGAGTGTCGTGTTCTGATGCCATTAGAGCTTCATCTCCGTGTTGTGTTCTTTTAGAATCTTGCCGAAGTCCTTAATTTTGATAATAGGCCTGTGGTCTTCGATGTTTTCATTCCGCCAGCTAGCCTCTACCTTTTTCTTGGTGCCATCGAGAAAGTCTGAGATGGTGTACCCATCAAAGGTTTCTGTGTTTTTCTCATGGACGTAAGCAAGATTAACATCATCATAGCTATACATCGGCTTTCCAGCTTCGTTACAGGCAACAAAGAATATCTTCTTCAATTTACTTCCTTTTTCTACGAATAACCATTTCATTTTTCCTATTCCTCCATTCATTCGGGCCGATACCCGTATATTTTCTGATTAATAATAGTCTCAGCGCTTTTTTGTACCTATGCCTGACTATTTTTATCCTGGGAATTATCTTCAAAATCCAGACTATATGAGCTTTTATCAATCCTATTCTCATTTACCGCTTATTGATAAGTTGTTAAACTTCGTGTACTTCCCATCAAAAACAAGATTAATCATACCAGTCGGGCCTTCTCGATGTTTACCAATCTCAACGTCAACAATTCCTGTGGGCTGGTATTCGTCATCTCCCTTGTGGTAATAATCTTCCCGGTAAAGGAATAGTATTATGTCGGCGTCTTGCTCGATCGATCCAGATTCCCTCAAGTCAGAAAGCTGCGGATGCTTGTCGTTCCTTGACTCCAGCGATCTATTCAATTGAGAGAGAGCGATTACCGGGATATTCAAATCAGTTGCCAGCCCTTTAAGTCTCCTGGATATTCCAGCTATCTCCTGTTCTCTGTTCCTGGCCTGCTCGTAGTCCATCAACTGCATGTAATCGAATATACTCAGGCAGACTCTCTGTTTTCTGTTCTGCGCTTTCACTTGGTTACAAGCTTGAATGACTGACGAAGTTTTATCGTTTATCAGGATATTCGATTCTTTCAAGATATCAGTTGCTCTCCCCAATTTATCCCATAACATTTCGGAATTGTCCGTCCCGGGTAGACCCGTTTTAAGGAAATGAGTATTGATTGACCCAAGGGAAGCAAGAATTCTCCTCGAAACTTTTTTAAAAGCCATTTCCCGGGAATGGATCGTGACTACTTCTTTTGATATTGTTGAGGCAATATAAGCAGCAATGTTAAGGGCTAATGCAGTTTTCCCCATTGATGGCCTGGCAGCAATTACGATGAGATCACCCGGGAGAAGACCGGACATGAATCTGTCAAGGTCTCTAAATCCGGTAGGAAGCCCGACGTTTTGAATATTGTTTGTCGTTAAGTATTCAAGTTCAGCGATATTTTCTTTGACTGCGTCTATGATGTGAACGAATTGCTTTTCAGATCTCGATTGAGCAAGTTCTGAAATTCTACTCTCTACCCGGGAAAGAAGTTTTTGTAGATTTTCCTTCGGATCTCTTGCTCTTGTCCCGGTATCTGAACAAATGCTAATCAATGATCTAAGGATGGCCTTCTCTTCAATGACTTTGGCGTAATAGATAAAATTACCGGATGATGGGACAGCTGCAATCAAATCACTGAGGTAAAGATACCCTCCTATCTCCTCAAGCTTCTCTTTCTGTTTTAATTTGTCTCCGATCGATATTTCATCCAGGGGTTGTTTGTCTTCCCATAAATAAAGCATCGATCCGTAAATTTGTCTGTGGCTTTCCGCGAAGAAATGGTCAGGATTCAAGATGCTGGCTATCTCGTCCATTAGTTTGTTATTAATGATAATAGCTCCCAGCAAGGCTTGTTCTGCTTCGAAATCGTGAGGTATTGTAAGTTCCATAATCAGCCAAGGTATTGTTTACTTTCTTCGATTAAGTTTCTTGCCCGGGATGATCCGGTTTGTTTCTGCTTTTGAACCGTTTCAATACTCAATAAGATTTTAGGTAGGTGATCCCTTAGTTTTTTTGGACTTCTAAGGTTCGGTATCCAGGAAAATTTATCGGTGGCGTTGTTTTGGTCATGCGCATAATCGATTACCTTCCTGATTTCTTCTTTTGTCCTTTTGTCGATAGTAAGTATCTTTCGTATGTCATCACACCAAGATTGCCAATTTGGTGTTTTTGTTTTTGGATCTGATTTAAGCAGGACTTGGTAAAAGTATTTTGCTATTTTCATTTCAAGGCAATCTTCGACGTATTTGTTATTAGTTTTTGGTTTAGGTTTAATAGGATATATAGTACTGTCCTCCGATCTGTCCCTGATCTGTCCCTTATCTGTCCCTGATCTGTCCTTTGACGCCTGTAAGTCCTTGTCCCATATGAATCGTATCTGTCCATTATCTGTCCCTGATCTGTCCCTTATCTGTCCCTGTATCTGTCCCTTCTGGTTTTGAATTTTATCGGTTGATTCTTCTCTTTTTATCTCTGCCCCGACATCATTTAAGAACTTTCTCACCTTGTTCCTGTTCCAACGCCAGAGCTTAGAATAACCGGCAATACTCGCTTGTTTTTTGTTATCGTAATCGCAACTCAAGGACAGCATCGCTTCTGGGATTGAATAAGGTCTATCCTCTGGAAGAAACTTTACCAGTCTCTTGTCCAGTGGAACCCAATTCCCTTCCTTCATTGATATCCTTTGATCGCGGTTTGTTCCAGTATGGTGTCCGGCATTTTGGGCATGTCAAAGGCAGTTCCGGTTTTCTTGGGAACCATTCATGTTCACATCTTTTGCATTTTAATTTGTTCATGTCTAATGAGTATCCCATATGATTATCATAGTCAAGGTTAAAACGGATTATTTTTAAATCCTCAGCAACGCCTCTACATCTCCCCTCTGCATTGCTTCTATTTGCTCCTTTGTACACCCTGAATAAAGACCAGAGATAGGAGATTTCCCGGCAAGATCTTTCTCGATTTCTTCTTCTTTGTCACCAACAGGGACATACCTGGAATAGCTAAACAACCGTCTGTCATTGTACTTTTTAACAAAAATTGAATGGTGTTCAGGGCATCTGGCAACACCTCTTCTGAACTCAAACCATTGCCCACATTCAACGCATTTAACATGTTCTATGCCGTTGATCGTCTTACGCTTCTTTTTCATATCTAAGCTCAGTTAAAACCCCCGCAAGGCGAATCGCAAAGTTAAAACCTCACGGGGGTTCCCTGGGGGACAGGGAATCGGTTAATTATTACTCTGTGAAGCGAGTTTATTGTAGTACTGATTAAGCTTGTAGATCGTTCCTGAACGCATTCTGGCGATTCCGTCATTCTCTGCCCGGAAGATAGTTGTTATGGAAAGACCGGATTCGTTGCAGACATCCTGCATTGTCTTACCGAATCTATCCCGCAAATTGATGAAATCTTCCCTGGTTGATTGTCGTGTGATTAATGGTTCCATAATACCCTTAGAAATAGTTAACAGATTGAGACTAAAAAATAAAACGGCCAGGGTAAAATGTCAAAGGTTATTGCAGGTTTCTTTCCTCGATTATTTCTTCTAATCGCTGCTTTAATGTGCCAAAGTCTTCTCTGGTGCATCCGGACAACCCGAAAGTATCCAGGGAATAGGAATAGACAAAGAATGCAGATACTAGAGAGAAGACTGTCAGGAGGAAGAATCCGATCCATTTAAGTATTTGTTTCATGTCCCAACCCATTTATCGGAAAATCTAAATCATAAAGCCATTCGTCAACTTCTCTTGTTGACTGCTTGACTTCTCGGTATTCAACCTTGTCGATCCTGGTGATCTTTCCACCAGAGTTCAGGAAAGAATCAACTTGCTTCTTCACAAAATCAAGGTCTGGATTAAACCCCCTGTTTTTGAAAGATTCGTGTTTACAGATCGCTGTTTTGCGAAATGGATGTTTCATTGATGGTTTCATAGTCCCCCTCATAGTAAATGGCTTTTAATAATCAAAATTGCCCAGGCAAGGGCGTGACGTTCCAGTTCAATATCTGAAGCGTCTTTTGGAAGTGGGTTTGATAATTCTCTGTCTGCCTCATCGGACAGCCAGGCGGTTAACATATCGTTGATCCGTCCCCCGGTTATTCCGCCACCGTCCAAGTTCTTGATTATTCTACTTTCAGCATGGCGCCAGCATTCCGTTCCTGTTTCATATCCCAATAGCCGGCAATATTTTTCTTCTGGTGGATCCAGTTTCCGGCCGATCTCTTTTTGAGTATTCCTGGCCTTCTTCTTTTCTCCAGGTTTTGGATGAGCGATAAAACATTCTGAAGGTTCATTGCTGCGCTTTTTCATCCGAATTGCCCTATGATTTCGATTACTCTGTTCTCAAGTTCTTCGGCTGTTGAACCAGTGAGCACAAACTTGATGATGACATTCACAGCATCAGAGTAGAATCGTTCAAATTCAGCTTGATCCATCTTATCCATAGCCACTGATCCGACTTCCTTTAACATCTCTCCAGTCATCACGTTTTGTTTGATTGTGACGATATCCAGCGCCCATTTGATATCATGGTGGAGGTCTTCTTTTGTCCGGTACTTATCGGAATTGTCAACCGCCACCTGGAGCATTACCCAGTATTTCTGCAGCATCCTCTGATTTCGCTGATCTTTGTAATGCTTGATATCGAAATGGTAAAAGTCTCCGAGCTTTCCCTTTTTGAAATAACGCTCTGTTTTTTCGTCTGCAGGGATCCACCCGGAAAGAGTTTTTTTAACCTTGGATTCCATCAGTATTTAATCGATATGTGCCTGATTTTTCCACTGATGATAGCAACAAGGATGTTCTTTGCAACCAATTCCTGTTCCGGACTGTTCACCAGTTTTTCGATAATGCCCTGGATGTCAGAAAGGGATTCATTATTAATGGTTTTCCTGTGTTCGACATCGGCGGCTTTCCTTTCTTCTTCTTTCCTGAAGGCCTCGGCTCTTTCTTTTTCAGCGCGTTCCGCTTCCAGTCTTTCAGCTTCTTTTCTGTCCGCTTCTTCTTTGGCTTTGCGCTCAGCTTCCAAAACAGCTTCGCGTTTTTCCTTTTCGGCGCGTTCCAGAGCTTCTCTCTTTTCGCGTTCAGCACGTTCAGCGGCTTCCTTTTTCTCTCTTTCGGCTCTTTCTATCGCTTCTTTTCTTTCTCTCTCAGCGTTAGCAGCAGCCTCTTTCCTGATCTGTTCTTCCCGTTCCTTACGTTCAACTTCAAGGCGCTTGGCTTCAAGCTCTTTTTCTTTTCGCTCTACTTCCAGCTGGCGATCAAACAGATCATTCTCGTGCAGTGCTTCTTCGTGAGCTTGCTCTATCTCAATCTTCAGAGCTTCCTCTTCCAGACGTTTTTGTTCTTCTTCTTCCCAGTCTGTTAAAGGCTTTCTGGCCTCTACTTTCAGAGAATCCATTCCATCACGGAAAAACTTTCTGACAGCATCGACCTTTTTAGCCTTCTCCTTCCAGTCCGAAACAAGGTCTTTCCCGAATCCATCAAAATAATTTTTTGCTTTCGGGATTTGTGCGGCAGTGGTTCTGTAAAGATCCCTGGTATTCTTGTCTGACATGTCGGGGTCTTCCGGGAGTTGATCAAAAACTTTTTGCCTGATATCGTTCAGGAGTTGTTCGACATCTCCCTCTGTGTATACTTGAAGCATGGATTTGTTATCCAGTGTAATCAGTTCGTTCATTGGTATCCTATAGGAAATAATTACTGGTTTCGATAGTCTTCTTGGTTTCGGCTATCAGGACTTGGAATTCCCGGACTCGTTTGTCGATCATTTCAAATTCATCAGCGAAATCATCCGGGAACATTCTGCAAACAAAAAGCTGGTTTCCTTCTGGGAAATCTTCACAGTATGAAATGAAGTCAATCCAATCAAGACCAGCAAATTTCATCCCGCCGATACATTGCCACTTTTTAGTTGGGTCAACTGCCTGGCGTCTGATGTTGTCATAATGGATGGAAGAGATAACGGACTTAATTTCGATGGCTCCCTTTTCAGAAGGGATCAACCCATCAGGAGAATACCCGATAGAATCAGAGCAGTAAAAACCACCAGGCTCAACAGTGACGAATTTTTCTGATTCATATAACACCTTGGCTTTAGGCTCTTGTTCGTGTCCTCTATCCATATGAGGATTAGAAAAAGAACTTGGGACTGGTTTGCCAGTTATTTGTTCAATGGCTATGTTGACGGCGTATTGCTTGGCAGGGGGGCCAAAAACCTTACCATAATTAGCCATGATTTTATGAAGCTCTGACATGGTAATCTTGCCAGCGCGGAGCTGAAACCATTCAGGCTGATTCTGTTCAACGGTGTGGTGTTCAAACATTTTTCCTTTCCTCCGATTTTTCTAAATTTAATTCATCGATGATTTGTTTCTGGTGCGCTTCTGAGATGACGGCATGCTCTAGAACCTTTTTGAAATTACCGTCTCTCTTGTAAGCCGCTTTAGCATGGTTCCAGCCGACTTTTGTCTTTGGGGTGATCGTTTTCTTTTCTGATTTCTTTTCAGGTTGTTTCGCTTCAGATCCTCTCCCATCGTCATCAATTCCCTTTGGTGCCAAACCGGTGATGGCGAATAGGGTATACCGTTCGAGGTAAGAATTTGTGGAAGAAATGGCCTGGATGGTATTTTTCCCGCCTGAATTATCCGGGGGAGCGGTCAAGGAAGTGCTTTCAGAATGACCGAGTTTATGGGTTAATGTGCAGGTGATTGTGATACCATTGGTATCCTGTTTTTGCCTCCAGGTGGCGTTTAAATCATGTTTGGCAAGTGCTTCAGCAATAGCAATCGAGGCTTCACCAAGATCGGCGTGACTGTATTCCGTCTGCCCGGAACTCGTTTTATAACTGACCTTTTTACTCTTCAAGACCTCTGGCGGATTCTTTTTGAATTCAGCCATGGCGGCATGATAAGCTTTTCTGGCTTCATTCGCTTCATGACGTTCCTGCAATGCCATCAGTTTTTCCAGCCCTTCAAGATTACCACCGAATTTAAGAATATTGGCGGCAATCTCGGCAGGACTTGACCCGCTGATACTTTTTTGCGGGATTTCAGCAAGATCTTTATTTTCTTTATCCATGTCCCCTCTTATCTGAATGATTTAGGTCTATCCGGAAACCGGACTTCCCAAGATTGTTTATAAGATTCGATCATTTGCTTGGCTTCAGATTCATCGCAGGAGAGATATTGCATCAACCCCTCAACGTCTTCAGCTTCGCAAAAATCGGCTATGGTAAGTCTTATTTCTTGTTCTGGCATCACCTTCTCCTGAATCCGCATTTAGGCACAAAATACCCCATCAGGCCGGTTTCCAAATCGACTTTCCGGTGGATGCTGTAAATATCACATGTTCTTTCGATTTCTGACTCTTCAAGCAACCGATCCAGGTCAAGTTTATTGCCAAGATGGGCAGCTACTAGGCTAACTGTCAGATCTGCTTGGTTTGGGAACCCGGATAAAGCTTTGCGGATCTTTTCGTTGTCATCTTCGGTCAGGCTGTCGTAGTTTATGATTGAGTTCATCGGTTCCTTTTCTGCCTGTGCTTCAGTTTTTTTGGTCTGCTTGTCCTCTTTCTTTGACTTTTACCCTTGAAAACCTTCGGCTGGTATGGGTTTGTAAAACCACTTGATGTTTTTTTATATTCTACATTTCCTAAAAACAAATCTGCCAAAGCTTGCATAATCATTTGTCTTTGCATTTGTTACTCCTGTTTGGTTTTATTTTTCTATGCCGCCAATCCAATGGCCCGACCGGACGCCATCACGCTTCACATAATAAAATTTATCACCAGTGCGACAAGCAACTTCTCCAATTGCTATGCGGCACTTGGCTAAAATTTTATCGCTATTTCTTGGAAAAATTTCTTCACAATTTTTGCGCTTGTTGAAGCAGATAATATCGTTCATCCTGTCCCCTTTTTAGGTTAATGGGGAGTCTTTCACTCCCCTTTATCATATTGACCTCCATAAAATCCGTTAATTGGATTCATTTAATCAACTGATGGGTACAAGATCTCAAACCGGAAAACAAATGTCAAGCACAAAAAGTAAAAAAGATAAGAAAAAAATAAGAATGGAGTGATAACGCTGAGTAATAACTTTATAAAAACCAAAAAATTACTAGCATTGTCAATAAAAATAAGTTAAGTTCAACAAAAAGAGGATCAATGAGCGGAAAAATATATTGCCATTGCAAAAAGCCTAATCCAGAACATGCCAGGGGGGAATGTGTCTGCAAGAAATGCCTCAAGCCCATCTATTTATCCTACCAGCAATACCCAAATCCAGGAATTATTTTAAAGGCTTTATCATGACAGATGATCTTGAAATAGCCTATATGGTACGGGATAAGGTAAGCGATTACTGCATACAATCAGTATTGTTTGCCAAAGGTGAGCAATTTTTCACGATCGAAAGACCCTGGCTTGATAACAAGAAAAACATAAGCTGCATTCCAGCAGGAAATTACAAAACAACCTTCCTCCCGAAATCCGCTAGCGGTAAATACAGAAACGTCTACCACCTACAAGATGTCTTCAAAAGATTAGGGATACTGACCCACAACGGGAACCTCGTTCATCATTCAAAAGGATGTATTATTATCGGAAAACGACGTGGAAAATTGGCAGGGAAACCAGCGGTATTGAACAGCAGAACTGGTCTTCATGAGTTCGTTGAATTAATGGAACATGAACCATTTGAATTAAGGATTATGGGGGAACAGATTATCTGGAGGGATGCCGCATGATCCCATTGATACTCAGCGTTTTAACATCATCCGGATTCGGTGCAATTACAGGACTGGTTGGGTCATTTCTGACGAAAAACGAAGAGCGGAAATCAGATAAGCAAAAGCTCGATCACGATCTGGAAATGGCAAAGATCAGGAAGGAAGAGGCTCAACTTGAGTTCAACCATGAGCTTGCCATGGCAGACAAGCAGATAGAACGAGCGCAAACAGAAGGACAGATCCAAACAGATATCGCTGAAGTCTCAGCCTTCGCTAAATCATTGGATGAACAAAAAAAGACCTATGGTATAAAATGGGTAGATGCCATTAGAGGCATTATGCGCCCATTAATTACGTTTTATCTTCTTGGTATAGCGACATTTGTTGTCGTTGAAATTTGGGGGTTATCAGGTGGGTTAAACCAGATTCCAGGGGAAGAGATATCATCAATGTTTAAAGATGTGATTAGTAATATCATGTTTTTAGTCACAACTGCCGTGACTTGGTGGTTCGGTTCCAGACCCTCACAACCCAAAAGGAAATGACGCAAAAACTATATCAGGAAGTGAAAGACGAGTTAATCAAAGACAAAGAATTTAGGGAGTTAGTAAAAAACTCTATCAAGGAAGGACTGAATGAATGCTCTGTCTGTCCTGTTCCGAAAGACATTAGAGAATCAATGAATCATTGGTCTGAGTCAGTTAAGACCATTGGGGATGGTAATTTTGATAAAGGAGTCGAACGAATCCGCAAGAATCATGATTTCACGGCCATGATGCGGGAAGCCCAATTGAAGATAGGGGGGTGGGTTTTAAAAATTCTGGTCTTTACTCTTTTTGGTGGCCTGGTTGGTCTGGTTGTCTACGCTGTGACAGGTCATAAAATACCGATTAAATGAGGTGAAAATGCCTTACATGGTTGAAAACAGAGGCGGGAAAAAGCCTTGGAAAATTATCAAAAAAGAAACAGGTGAAGTCGTGGGTAGCTCCATGACAGAAGAGGAAGCCATGGCATCTGTAAGGGCCAGGTATGCTGCCGACACTTCGATGAGAAAGAAAAAGGATGCTCGTTAAACTATTTGGCGAAATAACCCCTTTCCTGACCAGGACAACCGCCATCATGACAACCGTGATCATCCTGGTTGTCTTGTTGGTGTTCATGGTGACAACAGAAAGGGAGATCACCAGGGCGACAGTCGAAAAGACAATTACCCTGGTGAAACAGATCGTCAAATGGTTGATCATGCTGGAAGTATTTCTGGGAATTCTGGAAATAGCAAGGCAGATAGTCGATAAGGCATTATGACCGATGAAAAACCAGACATCATCATGACAGAGGGGGTAGCTGATTATATCAGGGAAACCAAAAACTGCCCGGTCTGTGAATCAGAAATGAAACTGGAAGTCGATACCGAAAAGACGATTGGTTATCGATGCACCTGCGGAAGGATCTATTTATTGGAAAAACAATGACGATCAGAAACAGAACAAACCGGGGCGTTGTGGTGATGGAGGAAAACGTCGGATCAGACCAAGTTTGGCCAGGGGGAATTGGTAGCTATCATGTATTCGGCACATTTGCCGGGAGTGATTCGGTTAAACTGAAATTCTCAGGGGATGGTGGATCAAACTGGGTAGACATTCCGGACGCATCCTGGACAGAAAACGCGACAGGAGAGTTTAGTGCAGGTAAGGGAATGGTCAGAGCAGTCCCAAGTATTGCCGGTGCTTCTTCCATTAATGTTATTTTATCCCCACCATAAGAGGCAGCATGGCAAGAGTAGACGTAGCAATTGGGAAACTGCTGGACTATGTGAAAGTCCCTTATGTCTTCGGGAAGAACACGATAATGGCTCACCTGAATTCAGCCTATTATCATGTTCACGGTCAGTCATTCGTCTACCCGAATCATGCAGACGCAGTAGAACTAACAGCAGCAGCCGGTGCTTGGGCAATAACTGGAGACATCATCGAAATCATTCCAGCAAATACTCTAAGCCTGTCTGCTTTTGACCTTCATTGGGCTTATGTAACAGCAATCAGCGCCAATTCCGAAATACAAATTGATGTATTTATGGGAGCTGAAGGGGAAGAAGAACAGATAGATTTTGTCTGTGCAGAAAGAACGACTGTAACTGAGCCAGGTTCCCCACAGCCGATGCAAGTTGGGAAGCTGCCAAAGAATACACGGATATCAGCCAGGCTATCTTCGGGAGTAGTAGGGGCGACAACCTGTAACTTCAAAGTAAAAGGCCATTACTACGCTTAACATGGGGAAAATAAGAAAGCATCCGGAAAGCTTCGTTGGAAATGGTGTAGAAATAGGGGAATGCACCTACATAACCAAGGGATGCGAAATAGGCCACGGAGCAATTATCGGTAGATGGTGTGCAATAGCCATGGGTTTATTGGTGATAACCGGAAATCACAGAACAGACACATTAATCATGTCAGTAGGCATGGCAAGAAGAATCGGGGGAGAGGAAGTCGGTGGCGCAAGAAAGAAGATGGTTAAGATTGGTGATGGCTGCTGGACAGGTCGAAACGCAACAATTGTTCCAAATGTCCACATAGGAGAAGGGGCCGTAATTGGTGCCGGATCAGTAGTCACAAAAGACGTTCCGCCTTATGCCATCGTTGCTGGTAATCCAGCCAGGTTAATAAGATACCGGATCCCTGAGCAATTAATACCAAGAGTACTGGACTTACACCTGTATGATCGACCGCTGGAAGAGATGAAGCTGATCGCAAGAGAACTGACTACGGAATTGACGGAAGAGTCGCTATTGAGAATCGAGGAAGAATTCGGGAAAGACAATAAAAACAATATACAAGAGAATTGCCCGATTTTGGGAAAGTGTAACTAAGTTATTGAATTAATAAATTAATCCAAAAATGCCAGCTCTGGAAAATAAAAAAAGGGAAAGATTCTGTCAGGAATATGTAATTGATCACAATGGCAGACAAGCAGCAATACGGGCTGGATATAGCGAAAAAACCGCTAATGAGCAGGCAGCACAGCTCTTAGCGATACTTAATATTAAGGCTAGAGTAGAAGAATTAGATTTAATTAAATGCGAAGAACTTGAAATTACTCATGCTAGAATACTGAGAGAAATAGCTTTGGTAGCATTCGCTAGGTCATCAGACTTAATGGAGTATGTTGAGCAAATAATTTTGGAAGATGATGAATCCGATGGTGAACCGAAACAAAAGAAAGTCACGAAAACATATTTAAAACCATACGGTGAACTAAACAAAGATCTTCTTGCTGCTATTTCTGCGATTAAAGATGGGCCAAATGGGGTAGAAATAAAACTACATGACAAACTAAAGGCATTGGAACATTTAGCGAAAATACGAGGTCTTTTAAAAGATAAGCCAGCGGTCGAATTAAATGTTTCTTTGGATGAGATGCCACCAGGAATGGCTGAGAAAATAAATGGAATTAAAGACAATAAAGGAAGCTGATGAATATTATGCTGACATCACGACGGATGCAGAAAAAAAAGATTGCGTTCGTGCGGTATATCGCAAGCTTGCCAAGACAGACCTTTATTTCTTGCTGCTCAACATTCTTAATCGGAAAGACATTCGCCATCAATGGCTTTTTGAAAGATGCCAGGAAGTCCAGGCTAATCCTAATGGATACTTAGACCTATGGGCAAGGGAACACAGGAAATCAACGATTATTACTTATGCCTTAACGATACAGGATATCATTTGCGATCCGGAAATCACAATTGCTATTTTCTCGATCACCAGACCAAAGGCCAAGGCTTTTCTGAAGCAGATAAAGCGGGAACTGGAATCGAACACGGATTTAAAATGGTTGTTTCCAGATGTCTTGTATCAGGATCCGGAAAACGAAGCAGAGAAATGGTCAGAGGATGGAATAACAGTCAGAAGGAAATCAAATCCAAAAGAATGTACCCTGGAAGCTTATGGATTTGTCCAGGGTCTTCCGACTGGCTCACATTTCAGAATACGGGTATACGATGACGCAATCGATGAAAAGAATGTCACGAATTCAGACATCATCCAGAAAGCGATCACGGAATGGGAATTATCCCTCAATCTTGGCAGCGATGTTATTGTTCCTCGATACGGTATTGCAGACATTGAGAGGTACATCGGTACCCGGTACCATTACAACGATATTTACAACACGATCATCGAAAGGAAAGCGGCGAAAGTCCGGAAGCATCCTTGCACAGACAATGGAAAACCTGATGGGAAATCGGTTTACTTCCCTGAGAAACTATTGCGTAAAAAGCTTGGAAAGATGGGAAACTATACTGCAGGATGTCAGATGTTCTTAGACCCGAAAGCTGATGTTGTATTGGGGTTTGAAATAGAAAATCTCAGGTATTGGAACCCTGACCAGGTTAAGGCTAGAAAGATGAACAGATATATCCTGGTGGATCCGGCTTCTAAGAAAAAACCGACTTCTGATTTTACAACTATTCTGGTCATGGGATTGGCAGAAGACTACAATACCTACCTAATTGACGGTATTCGGGCGAGGTTAAGTCTGAAGGAACGTGCAGCAAGTCTGATAAAGTTCCATAGGTTATGGCGACCAAAGAAAACAGGATATGAAGAATACGGGATGCAAGCTGATATCGAATACATCAAGGAGAAGATGGAAGAGGAGACATATAATTTCGATATTAGTCCTCTAGGTGGAAATATCAGCAAGGAAGCAAGGATAGGCTGGTTGGCCCCGTTAACTGAAGAACATAAGTATTACATCCCAACGATATTGGGATTTGTTGATCATGAAGGGAAATCTCAGAACTTAACAACAATTCACGAACAGGAATTCAAAGACTTCCCCTTCGGAATGCATGATGACACGATTGATTGTGCATCAAGGATCAAAGACCCTAAGTTTGGGGCTGTTTACCCTGAATTAAAAGACCTGCATGAGTTGGCTGGAGAAAGGCATACATCAACGGCAAAAGGAACAGAATACAACGCTCTGGACATATAATGGAACTAAAAGACGCTCAGAAAGTCATGGATGCCCTGGTTGAGGAATATGATAACAACTGGCGGAATCACCATAAAGAGATCAATAAGTATTTATTTCCAAGGCGAGGCCGGTTCCTGGATACGGACAATGAGCACACTGAAGGAGACAAACGGTATAACGATATCCTCAATTCATACCCGGTTATCTGTAACAATATCCTTGCCGGCGGTCTTTATGACAATTTGACATCTCCAGCAAAAGAATACTTCCGGCTGACAACCAGGGATAATGAACTTGCAGACCTGGCAGATGTTAAGGAATGGTTGGATGAGATCAAAAAGAGAATGTATACGATTCTTGCCGCATCCAATTATTACTCATCGATCTATGAGATATTCACAGAGCTTGGGGCTTATTGTACTGCTTGCATGTATGTTGAAGAGGACTTCGAAAACGTGGTCTGGTTCACTCCCCTGACTATCGGGCAGTATTTTATTGGAGTAAACAGGAAGGGGATTGTAGACCGTGTGGGCAGGATATTCAGGCTGAGATCTGATGACATGGTTAATGAGTATGGAGAGGAAAACTGTTCAACAGCTGTGCAGAATGATTACAAAAGCGGGTATAAGAAGAAGAAGTTCGAGGTTTGCCATATCGTGTTCCCGAATACAGAATATCAAGAGGGATCGTTAAACGCTAAACGGAAGAAATACGCTTCAGTCACTTACGAGTATAAAGGTGGTGACGGTTCCAAGAAGATGCTCAGGAATAGCGGATATGACATGTTTCCTTATATTGTTTCCAGATGGGCAACAACAGGTGGTGAGCCATACGGAAGAGGGCCTGGTACTGATGCTTTAGCAGAAGTAAAAGGGCTGCAGAAACTTGAAGACAGAGGATACCGTTCATTGGATCGTTGGGTAAGACCAGCTTGGCAGGTTCCGACAGCTTTCACAGACAAAACGATTCATCTGCATCCTGACGCAATCAACTATTATGATGCCTCACAGGTAAGATCAGGGGCGACACCGATCAACCAGACTCAGCCAGCTTTCCGTGATATTGACGTGAAATCTCAGGCCGTAAAAGCGATCATTGATTACCATTTCTACAAACATATCTTCGCTGCATTAACGACTGACGAGCAAAGGAGTAAAACAGCTTATGAAGTAGCTAAAATAGAAGCAGAGAAGCTATCACAACTTGGTTCAATGGGTGGCAGGTTCGATACAGAACACATCGAGGCATTGATTGACCGGTTGTATTTCATCATGGATAGAAACAGGATGATCCCCCCTCCTCCCGAATCAATAGAAGAAGGAGCAGAGCTTGAGGTTGAACACATCAGTCCATTGGCTCAAGCCCAGAAAGCTTCAGGGGCAAAAGGGATTGAAGCAACAGCACAATTCATAGCGGCGTTGAGCCAACTTGATCCGAAGGCAAGGCATAAACTTGACGCCTTTGAATCAATCGATGAGTTCCATGAAATGATGGGTACTCCTGTCAACATCGTTAAATCAAACAAAGAAGCGAATGCATCCTATGATCTTGAACTTCAGGCCATCCAGAGACAGCAAGGTATGGAACAGGTAGAGAGGATGTCAAAGGCGGCAAAAACAATGTCAGAAACACCAACAGACAACAACGAGACTTTACTCAACCAGGTAAACAACCAACTAACGAATGAGCAGACGCAATAAAGAAGTCGCTATAAGAGATGAGGACTTTGATAAATATCTGGTATCTGATCTTGAGGAGATAGCAGGATTAAAGAGCGGTGCCGGGACAAGGTTCCTCAATTGGCTAATCGTGAATGTATGCGGCGTCTATGAACCAAATTTCAGGCCATCATCAGAGTTTCCATGGCTGGAAGGTCATAGAAACGTCGGGTTAAGAGTTTTACGCCCTTTAAAGAGGGCATTAGCAAGAGATCCAAATCGTCTTATGACAATAGAAGATCTCTGTATTTATCACAATATTATCGAGCAGGATACCGAACATGAGTGACGAAGAAGCCAAAACCCTTCCGGATCAAGACCAAGAATCCGATGTGGGCGAGGAGCAAGCGGAAGACGCTACTCAGTCAGATACTTCTAAAGAGGCAGCAGATTCAGGTAAAAAAACTGAAGAAGCGGCCAGTGAGACAAAAACCATCGTGGAACCGACCGTTCCAGACAAATATGAATTCAAAGTTCCGCATAACGTTAATCTTGACGCTAAAATGGTCAGGGACTTTGCTGCTTTTGCCAGGGAGAAGAAATTAACCCAGGAAGAGGCGCAAAAAGTTATCGACATGCAGGTTGAGGCATCCAAAGGCTTGTTCAAAGAACTGGAGAATCAGGAGAAACAGGTGCGCGGTGAAATGAAACAACGCATCAAAGAGGATCCGGTCTTGAGTAGGCAAGAAAACCTCGCCTTTGCCGCAAGAGCGATTGACGGTTACGGCTCAAAGATGCAAGCGGAAGAACGAAAAGAATTCAAGGAATGGCTGGATAATGGCCCCGGTGATTATCTACCACTTGCGAGGTTCCTGTATTTTATTGGCAAGGACATTTCAGACGACATCCTGGTTCTGGGAGATGAAGCACAGAACACAAAGGATAAGGGTGAAAAACAACTGAAAAGCATGTACCCGACATCCTTTAAGTAGTCGTCTCAAAACTTAAGGAGAAATTATGGCAACAGTTAATGATACATACATGGGGTTAGTAGATCGAGCGAACCTGCTTGATCCTGATGGTTCCGTGGCTATGGTAGCCAATGAGCTTGAGAAAGAAAGCCCCTTTATTCAAGATATGGTATTCCGGGAAGGGAACCTTGACACCGGTTTTAAGCATTCGGCGCTGGTTAGTCTTCCGTCCGTGACCTGGACACAGCTTTACCAAGGGGTAGCTCCCACGAAGGCAGCAAGGAAACAGGTGACTGATACTTGCGGTCTGGTAGAGGCACTGGCAGACATTGACGAACGCCTTTTGGAGTTGGGCGGAATTGAGGCAGCTCTTCGACATGAAGAAACCCAGGCTCACCTCCAAGCGATGTCAGAAGAGGTTGAAACCGGGATGTTCTATCACAATGAGAAAACAGACCCTGAAAAAATCACAGGTCTTGGCCCTCGGTATAATACCCTTCCCTCGTCTTGGGCACAGTTTTATCATTCAGATTACCGAGATCATGTAAAAGATGGTGCCGGTACTGGATCGGACAATACATCTATTTGGCTTGTTCATCATGGCCCGGAAGGTGTGTTTGGTATTTACCCGAAAGGTACACAATTGGGAATTCAGACAATCGACAGGGGATCTCAGAGGGTACTGGACGATTCCAGCAATCCTTATTATGTAAAAGAGATGCATCTGAAGTGGCAAACCGGCTTGGCCATCAAGAATTACCGGTCAGTTGTCAGGATTTGTAATATCGATTATTCCAATCTATCAACAACCGGCGATACCCTGGTTCCGTTGATGATTGACGCTTACCACCGCATGCCTGCCAAATTCCGGAGAAATGCGAAATGGTATGTCAATCCAGACATCGCTGCCTTCCTTCACCACCAAGCCAGGAACAAGACCAACATCAGTTTGATGCTGGGAGAGTTTGATGGAATGGAAATCGTGAAATGCTGTGGTGCACCAATTCGGGAAAGCAACGCCCTGTTGCTGACTGAATCAGCTATCACCACATAACCTGGTCTATTGTAACCGGGTAACTTTTTAACATAAGGAGAAACTTATGCGACTCAATAAAGAAGAAAGCTATTGGGAAGACAAGGCGATCACCACAGCAACCACCTACAACAGTGATACCGTTGATCATGGTGGGGCAGGGGTGGCACTGCATATGCCCATTTTCATTCAGGTGACACAGACGTTTGTCGGCGGAACCAACATGAAGGTTGCGCTTCAAACCGATAGCACCACAACCATTACTCCAGATGAGACATTGTTTACATCTGAAACCATCCTGACTGCCGCCTTGGTAGCTGGATACCGGTTCCGACTTTGCAATATTCCAGAAGGTATTCTGAGATATTCCAGGTTGGCCGCTACTTCTGTTGGCGTACATTCGGCTGGCAAAATCAGTGCGTATGTGGGATCAATCGTCAACACAAACAGACCGTAATCCGAAAGGATGAATAAATGCGGGGGCTAAGTCCCCGCTTTACGGAGGAAATATGTCAGAAAGACTTTTCAGATGGCGTCCAATAGTAAAATGCACCAGGAGCTTTCCACCTGGCTCAGAAAGCAAGCTTTGGAATCCAGAAGAAAATGAGATACTGGTAACTGCCAATGATCCAGAAGATAAGGCTCTTAAGCATTTCGAGTGTCTTGGAGAGGCGGATGCCATAGAAGAAGAACTTGTTCCAGTTGGCGATATTGAGAAAATGCTAACCAGCAAATCAGTTGAATCTGTAACCGTAAGGGAAAATATTGCCAAGAAAACCTATGGCATCGACAATTTCAATGAAGAAGAACGGGCTGAAATGATTCGCCGGAAAACAGATTCAATCGATAAAAAAGACAAGTCCTGTTGGTATAGAGGCGTTCCGACTGCCAGGGAATTGAGCGCGAGGCTCCCTTTTTCTCCAACTCATGAAGAAATAAAAAAAGCTCTGGGTAAATAATGCCAACAAAAACTGATGTGTGCAATATAGCTCTGGTCGTTCATCTTGGCGCCGATCCAATTACTTCTTTTGGGGAAACAGACACCAAGAACGGGCGTCTCTGCAACAGGGTTTACGAGTATATCTTGAGAGATATGCTTGAAGATCACCCATGGCAATTTGCGAAAAAGAGCGCTGCTTTGAATGTCCTGTCAGATGAAGATCCGGTGGAATGGGCTTATGCTTACAAGTGGCCCTCTGATTGCGTAATGCCTCGTGAGATTCAAAGGCCTTCACGATCAGCTGTCCCTACCAATTTTGAGATCATGGAAAACAGTGATGGGGATAGGATTATTTGCACAAACCAGCAAGACGCGGTCTTGATTTACACGGCGTATCTGGACAATCCGAATATGTATACAGCGAAGTTCAGAAAAGCCTTTTCCTTTGCTTTGGCAGTCGCAATGAGTCCTACAACTGCCCCTAAGCAAAAGATTGAAAAGCTGGAAGATATGGCTGATAAAGCGTTGTCGATGGCAAAATCAGCAGATACCCAAACAAAATCAGAAGACACCGAACCAGATTGTGAATTTATCACGGCCAGGATATGACGAAAAGGTTGCAAGCTTCATTTATATCTGGAGAGATAGGGCCAAGATTTCAGGGAAGAGTCGATCTTGATCTATTCTACCAGTCTGCTAAGACAATCAAAAACTGGATTATTTTGCCTGGTGGTGGCGTAGAAAACAGGGCAGGAACAAAGTATGTCGACAATGTCTGTGATTCTGACCAAAGGCTGGTTCTGTTCAGTACAGGCGGATCCAATTATATCTTTATTTTCTGCAATCTGAAAATATTCATCATCAAAGATGGTGCTGTTCTGCAGCAATACCTAACTGATTACTACATCACATCACCGTACACGACAGCAAATCTCTGGAAACTTAGTTTTGCACAGTCGGCAGATGCTTTGTATATAACATCAGAAGATTATCAGACCAGGAAGCTTACCAGAACAGCGGATACAAACTGGACTCTTGCGGTGGCGATGTCAGGTGAACAAGGGCCATGGAGGAAGCCTTATACTTTAGAATCAAAGACCATATCTCCCCAAACCAAAGCTTATTATGAAAACAATAACGGGCCAGACATAATCCTGGAAGAGTCAGGAGCTTCTCCATATCTATTGATCTCAGAAAATTACCTGAATTGTGGCCATCCGAGCGTAATAGACCAAACAGATATCCAATGGAAGGCATTGCAAAGAGGAGCGGCTGGTGGGGCAAATTACGCAACCTTTGAAATGCTGTATGGCCCTTTTGGGTATGCCTATAACAAGAATTTCAGGTTTAAATCCGGGATAGAAGAATGGGAAGACGCATCAACAGGAGATGCCAGCATAAGTTTTGCCACGAGCGGGAAGTTAGAGGCAAACAACGGAACAACACCACTATCTTATCAAATAGCTTCATGCACTAACGATACATCATTAGATGCATCAGGCCTATCTTCAACAACAACATATTATTTTATAATAAATACAGTAGAATACAGCATCACAACTGCCGCAGCTCTATTGCATGGGGATATCGCATCATTAATAAACACCGCTCTGAGCGGGCAAGGGTTTATATGTGAATATTCTGACGATGATAATGGGTACAAAATATCAATAATCACACCTGGTAAAAACTATAGTGTCTCTCTCGAGGCCGGAACCAGCGGAACAGATCTGTTTACTTCCATGACAAATTTTGACGGATATGACGATGCTGTTGCAGGTAATAGCGTTGTGTTAAGGCAGAATAATATCCCGATAGAGGCGGGGACAAACTTAGTCGCCTTCATCGCCTGGGAATATGATTCAACGCCAAGAGTTCCGCCAAAAGTTTTAGCTGATTATGATATAACGATCAGAGTAGGGACAACACCAGGAGCTTCTGACATCGGTTCCAGTAATGACATCTTTCACAATTTCAAGACTAATGCTCCATACGCCTGCATAACAATGGAATATGCTAACTACTATGAAGATGAAAAAATTTACTTAAACATTTTTGCGGTGACAGAAAGAGATCCAGCTTTTTCGACAAGGCATTGGAGAGTCCCGCTCGGTGATAAATCAGGCGAGTATTCAAAAGCTGTTTCTATCTATAACCAGAGGTTGGTTCTTGCAGGGAGTTCAGACTATCCGCATCGAGTAGACCATTCGAAGATCACCGATATAACAAACTTCAATTTCGATTCACCAACGCAAGATGATGACGCTTTCAATTATGACATCGATTCCAGAAAACCGCATGACATAAGGTGGTTGTCAGAGTTGAATGGACTAGCTCTCGGAACATCTAACGGGATATTTAAAATAACGGGCACACAGAATACAATTGTCGCTCCAGGAGATGTTTTTGTAGACCAAAGATCAGATATTGGCTGCGCGGCAATTCCACCGGAAAAAGTAGCGAATAACTTGCTTGTGGTGAGGAAAGGCGGGAAAGATATTTACCAGATCAAAGATAATTCAGATTTCGGGTTCCTTGAAACGCAGTTGAACTACATCTCTGAGCATTTATTCGAAGGAACAACGATCAAAGACTGGGCTTACCAGACTAATCCCTACAAGATGCTCTGGGTTGTTTTATCGAGCGGGACGTTGTTGGGTTGTCTTTATATTCCAGACCAGCAAGTTTCTGCCTGGCAGCAATTCGAGACAGACGGACAATTCACTGCAGTTGAGATGTTCCCTGGTGAAGATATAGATACCATGTATTTTGTTGTTAAGCGCACCATAAACGGTTCAGACAAGTATTATATTGAGATCCTGATGCCAAGAATCGATGACGAAGACACTTATGATTTCTTCTTTGTGGACAGCGGAGTTGAATATGTTTCACCGGGTACGGCTACCTTAACTGGTCTTGATCATCTGGAAGGTGAATCAGTCTATGCCGTTTGCGATGGTGCCGTAAAAGGGCCTTATGCCGTATCAAGTGGGGCGATCACTGTGAATGCTTCGACCTATTCTGTTATTAAAGTGGGGCTGAAGTATAATTCAGATCTTGAATGCTTGGATTTATCACGGGAACCTGGAGAGAAAAAGCGAATTCAGGATATGTTAATCCATGTTTATAAGACACGGAACCTGAAAGCTGGAAAGAATTCAAGCAATTTAGATTTGGTTCAGTTCAGGGATGCTGGACTTGGTGGTAATCCACCTGATTTGTTTACTGGCTACAAACGAGCGGAATTCGATTATGAAGATGAGAGAATAGCCACCAGTTTTTTCCGTAATGACGAACCAGTTCCTTGCACAATATTATCAATTGTCCCGGATTACGGGCATGATTAGGGAGAATTTATGGGATGGCCTGCAGTTGTCGGTGCAGTAATAGCCGCAATAAAATTAGGGACTGATCTATATAGCATGTACACCAACGCACAGGCTATACAAAATGAAAAAGATGCTGCCATAGGAGACGCTTATTTCCAAGCAGGTCAAGCTGAAAAAGCAGCTAAAGAGATCGGGGTTATCGGGGTAAAAAAAGAGAAGTCCTTACAGTCAGAAGGTCAGCAATTCATTGGAGAGCAGAAGTCATCAGCTTCCGGAACTGGTGTCAGGTTGGATACTGGCACATCAGCTGACATCATTCAGGATTCAGAAAGGTCAGTTGAGGCCGATGTCAATGAATTAAGAAATATCTATGCCAATGAACGCAACCGATTGTTAAGGGAAGCAAGGTATATGAGAAAGACAGGACGTGCTCTTGGCAAACAATATGATGCGAAAGCTTTGGCAAGCAATATCCAAGGAACAGGGTCAGTTTTAAATTCAGCGGCTACTTTAGCTGACCGTTGGGACAAATACCAAAACGCGAGTTAAATCATGCCTATTCAGGTAAGAAAAAGACAAGTAGAACCAGTCCCAACTACCAGGGAGCAAAGACCGAAACAGGACTTTTCCGGGGATAGGGCTTTAGCTGCCAGCATATCAAATTTTGGTCAGCAGTTGGTTCAGGCCGGGGGCATCTTTGAGGATATCCAGGATAGGAATGATACTGCAGCGGTTAAGTCTGCTCAGAATACCATCAGGAAAACATTGATGGAGAGGCTTGTTGAGGCTCGTAATATAAAAGGCAAACAGGCTGTTGGGGTCACGGAATCTTATACCGATTACGCAAAGAATCAGTTTGAATCGGCTCTATCTTCTCTGGAGAATCCGAGACAGCAAAGAATGTTCCGGATGGAGATGGCCCCGGTGATGAATAACATCGAAATCGATATGTACGCCCATGAACAAGGAGAGATCAGAAATTGGGCAAAGCAAGAGACACTGGCCAAAAGGGACAACGCTATTCAGTCGGCATCTATCAATAAGTACGATCCGACTCAGAGAAGCACAGACATCCAGGAAGCAGTCAATGAAACCAGGGAAGCATATGCTGAGTTGGGAGAGGACGTTGTTAAGCGCGAAGTCAAAAACACCCTGACAGCAGCTCACACTGCGATGATTGACTCTTTTTTGAAGGATAAAGAACGCGATAACCGGGTTGAACTTGCCAGTGCTTATTTCGATAATCACAAGGAACAAATCAATGCCGATGTCAGGAATTCTCTGAAGGATAGAATCAACCGGGAAAAAGACACACAGAGATATCAAAACAAGGCAGATGACATCTATGTAAAGAATGATACATACGAAGGACGGCTTGAGGCGGCAAGAAAGATCGATAGTGCCGAAGAACGGCAAGCCGTTTTGACTCTGCTTGATAACATGAAAGTAAGAGATGAAAACGCAAAAAAACTCAGGCTGAATAACGCCCTCAATACCGCAACAAATGAGATGGAGACAGCTGTCCAGAATGATCCGAATTGGAGAAATGCGATCTTTGCCATTGCCAATAAATCAGATCCTGAAGTGAGGCCGACTCTCCTTAAAACGGCGAGGTCTTACATCAAAGGCGAGGGAGAGATAAAGACAGACCCAAGGGAATACCAGAGGATTAAGTCTTTATCTCATGAAGAGTTCGTTTCTGAAAACATCGCTGTCAATCCTTTGATATCTCTCACAGACAAAAAACGGTTAATTGACGATCAGAACAAAGAGCGAGAGACAGGAAAATTTACCAGGTCAAGAACGACAACAGCGAAAATAAAAGAAGCAGCTGAACAGGTCGGAATTAATAAACCACGGAACGCATCTGAATCTAGACAGCAGGAATACAATGCTCAATTTGCCGATTTTGCCAATGAGGTAGAGCAAGAGATCAATAACCTAGAAGAGTCTACCGGTAAAAAGATCACTCCTGAAGAAGAGAACAAGATCATCAATAAAAAGGTAATCGAGAAGAAGCTCGGGAAGAGAGGAGAGATTGCAAACGCTGGAATCTTCAATATTGGCAGAGGAAGCAATCTTTCATACGAGCAGGCAGTCGAGAAAGGTGAAGCCAATACCTGGTTGCCATTTGTTGATGATGAGGAATTAAAGCAGGAAATAACAGATAAATTGATCCAGGATGGCAATTATAAAGTGAACGATACAACGATCAGGCTTTATGCCAGGGTTTATTATATGGGCCTTCCTCCAACATCAGAACTATATGCCGAAGCTCAAAAATTTCGCAATAAAGCGGTAGCAATTAATGAATGATATTTTCTCACCACTGGAAGCAGAGAAAAAGAAAGAGAACCAGGATATTTTTGCCGTATCCGGTGCCGATTCCAATATTGAGATAGCGTCAACACAGAATCCGGAAGCGGAGGCGTTTAATCAGAAATTATCCAGGGAATCTGGGTTACCTCTATCGACTGTTCGAGAAGATCCTGAATTAGTCAGGGCGAAAACCAACAAGATTAAATCTGCCAAAATCCTGTCAGATAATCCCAAAACATCTGAATACATGTCTGACTTTACCAATGCTCTTGTCAGTCATGATGACGTTGAAAAGCTTGCCGAAGTAGAAAGGGAATGGAAAAAGAAACATCCTTCTCTGACTGCAGGGAGGCTTTTTGGTGGTTTCTTCGCTGAATTAAAGAAGTCTGTTTCCAGTTTCGCAGCTGGAAATGTTATGGCCATAGAGGGATTAAATCTTGAGGACATTACTCAGGTAAAAGATTACATTAAAAGCGCTCCCCTGATTGAACGCGCGGAATTATTAAAAGCAGTTGAGGAAAACAAAAAGTCTGGATTACCACAAGATCAGGCAGAAACGAAAGCTCTCAGCGATTTCATAGAGCCGAGAAGGAAGTTTTGGACAGACGTAAAAGACAATCCAAGCCTTCAATTGCCAGAAGAATATGAACAATCAAGCACAGGATTTGTCGAAGATGTTTTCAGGGGATTTGGCGGTTCTGTTGTCGGGATGGCTTCAACAGCAGCGGTTGGCCCCCTCGGAATGCTTGGCATGTATCGTCAGATAGCCGGTCAGAAATATGAAGACTTGCAACGTCAAGGGGTTGATAAGGACAGAGCGAGAAGAGCAGCTGTCATGTCTGCCATGGGACAAACACCGCTTGAATATGCCGGTAACCTGATTAGTATTGGTGCCTTCAAAAAAATGGTTAAGCCCGGCAAGGCAGTAGATTTTTTGGCTTCGCTTTTAGAAACATCGACGGCGGAAGGTCTTGAAGAATACTTGCAATCGTATCCTGATGAGTTTGCCGATGTTTACGCCAAGAATCCAGGTCTGGATACGCCTGAACTATTGAATAAGTATTATCAGAGAATAACAAGCGAAGAATTCCAGTCAAATGCTTTGTATTCTGCAGCAATAGGCGGAACAATTGGGGCCTTGTTTCCGATCTCTGGTGCTTCTGTGAATCTCTCAAAGAGCGTCTTTAATATCCAGGCAAAAAAGGTAGAGTCAGAGGCGTTTGCCGATAAGATACAGAGGATTGGCGATAAGATAGACCAGACGAAAACCAAGGCGAGACAATCCATCAACACATTAAAGTTTCTCAGAAATCTTGGAGTTGATCGATACGCCTATCTCTCCCAGGAAGGAATCGAAAAACTTTATCAGGGAGACAAGGAACAGGCCGATTCCATTCTTGATGAAATAAGGGCTGAGTCTGAAACAACTGATTCGTCAGATTTGAAGATCGACGTTCACAAATTGATCAACCTCGATGAAGGTGCGAGGAATCAATTATTGAACGACATCAAGGCAACCCTGGATGGTTACACAAAGAATGATCTGAAAGGGCTTGATGTTGAGACTGAGATCAAAAAGCAGCGGGATTTTTACCAGGAATACCAGGACTCAGAAAAGACATACCAGGGGGAGATCAACAGGGTAAAATCAGAGGCGAAAAAGGCAGGAGTTCCCCAAGGGGAAACAGACGCTTTTGCTACTTTGGTTGATCGTTTCGCAAACAGAATGGGCCTGGAGGGACTTAATAAGACCGAATTTGTCAAAAAGCTCACGATCAATCGCCCCGGTTCAATGGCAGAGATTAAGCGGGTATTGAATGAGGGATTAGGTCAAGAGATCGATACCAAGGCGGAGAACTTTAAAAAATGGTTTGGAGATTCCAGGGTTGTTGATGAATCTGGCCAGCCTTTGGTTGTTTATCATGGGACAACACATAGTTTCGATGAATTCATAAAGGATAAAGGGAACCCAGAGAATGATTTGGGGCTAGGCTTTTACTTCACTAATAACCAGAGTGATGTTGCTGCTAATTATGCTGGTGAAGGGCCTGATCTAACAGGAAGAATAGAGCTAAGAGCAGAGCGGATAGAGCAGGAAGAAGAAATTGATTACGAAGAAGCTTTAAAAAAAGCGAGAGAAGAGCTTTCTGGTGGATCCCCTAATGTCATTCCTGCTTATGTGTCTTTCAAAAATCCTGTGATTATTGGTGGGGAAAACGAAACGACATTCTCCATAGAGCAAGTTTACGAGACGGAACCTTTTATTGAAGAAGCTACAGCAGAAATAGAACAAGATTATCCTGATGTCAGTGAAGAAGAAAAGCAGGATTTAATTGATGAAAGAACAAGAGAGATGGCAATTGACAATGGCTATATTGATGAACAAGGATCTCTCCTAGAGTTTTTTGATGCTCTAAGGTCTGTCAGTTATGAGTTTGAAGAAGTTGACATCCAACCTGCCATAGATTCCGTCATGACTGTTGCTGATTATGGCGTGAGTGAAATAACTGCGAGATCACTTGTAGAAACATTAAAAAACAATGAAGGGTTGCAATATGCAACTGATGAAAATGGAAATCTTGCATCAGGAGAACTAATCAGACGAGCTTTTGAAGAAGCAGGATATGATGGTATAATCGATAACACGGTAGACGAAAAGTTTGGAAGCCAAAGAAAAACTGGGAAGTCAATGGAAGGGGTAACACCAGGGACTACCCATTTTATTGCCTTCAACCCAACCCAAATCAAATCAGTCTTCAACCGTGGCACATTTGACCCAAAAAATCCCAACATCCTTTTCCAGGCCGTCGAAAAGTTAAAAACATTTTGGCAATCAGGAGAACAAGAAAAATATGATACTGGATTCCCTATAACCCATGGTTCTAACGAGAAAATAACAGAGATAAAAAAAGATGGGTTATTTGATGGTATATTTGGAAGCGCTGGAGAAATGTCAAACCAGGGCGGTGAAATACAAAATACTTTTTATCCAAGAAAGGGGAAGGTCGCTAAAAGAGGCGATGTAAGTTTTGATTATGATAAAACGGTTGATTATTTAAAAAAAGAATTTCCAGACGCTGATGAACAAAAGATAGAGCAAATTTATGATCTAACGGCAGATGATAAAAATATTTTTGAATATGGAGATAATCCGTTTTTAGAATATGGATATGAAGATTTGGGGGAAGCTAGTTGGTACGCTCAAAAAATAAGGGGACAAATTGCCGTAAATCAAGGGTTCGATGCTGTTGCTATGAGCGATGAGTTTGGGACAAGTTATTTAATACCCTTTGGCAGCAAGGTAAAAACGCTTGAACAAATAAAAACATTCCTACAACCAGGGAAGCAAAAACGTGGCGCTGTCCTAATCTCTGGTGATCGATATGCCATTGAATTGATGCAATCAGACAAGTCAACGCTGTTTCATGAGCTCGGTCATGTGTTCCTGGCAGAAATGAAACAGATTGCAGATTCCGGGTCTGCTTCGAATGATTTCCTGAATGATTATCAAACTCTATCAACTTATCTGAATGTATCGCCTGATGGAGAGATAGACGTAGCGGCACAGGAAAAGTTTGCTGGCTCTTTCGAGAGATACCTGCTTGATGGGGAGGCTCCGACAGCTGATCTACGCTCAGTATTCAGAAGAATCAAAGAATGGATGATGTCAGTTTACCGGACAATTTCTTCATCCAATATTCCAGCCCAAATCCCCGATGAGATCCGGGAAGTCATGAACAATCTATTCACGGTCAAACAGTTGTCAGAAGAGGCTATGATCGAGAATAACATGACGACTCTCAGCAATGAGGAAGCCAGGAAGCTCGGCGTGACTCAGGATGATAAACGAGCGATGTCTGACCTTCTCAAAAAAGCTCAAGCGGAAGCTGAAGACGAATATCACAGCGATCTAAGAAAGTTCCAGGCGCAATGGCGGAAACAGGCGGCAAGAGAGTTTGAAGGTTCACAGACTGGAAGGGCAATCAAATTTTTGCGGGAAGGAGCGGCTTTAGATCTGGATGAGGTCAGGGAAGTGCACGGCGATGAAGTAGCCGATAGCTTGCGCAAAAAACGCCTGGCTAAGAAAAACGGCATGAGCGTTCTGGTGGCCACGGAGCAAACCGGGTATAAATCAGAGCAAGAACTAATCACGGCCTTGCTGACATCTCCTTCAAAGACAGATTTTATTAAACAGAGCGTTGAATCCAATACAACTGACTGGTTTAATCGTTTCAAACCAGAAGAGTATATCAATTCGACAAAACCGTTCAGCGATTACATGGATATAAAAAACCGGTATATCAACAGGGCAGGCGGAAAACCGGTGGAAAAGTTGGGGATGGCTGAATTTGCAAAAGAGAAACTGGGTTCAATGCCGGTAAGAGATGCCATCAATACCAGGCGATTCATGTCTGATTTTAAGCGGCACACTGATAAAGAGAGATCTTCGATAAGACTCGGAAAGAAAAAAGAAGCGGCTGATGCAAATTACCTGGCAAGAATGGCTCATGCCATGGCCAAGCAATCGATGACCATGCGAAAGGAAGTTGAGAAGCTACAACGCAAAGTCAAAGGGCTGAGCAATTCAACGGCATTAACTCAGGATACTTTAAACCAGGTGCGTGACTTAGCGGCAAGATTCGGATTGATCCGGGCAGATGGCAAGAAGCTACTGCCTGAAGATATCCAATCCGCATTATCACAAATGGATCCGGAAGCGGCCGGCGAGTTTAAGGCAAGATATTTCAACGCAAATGATTTACAGATGTCAGTGGCAGCTGTCAGGAATCAAGTATCAGAAAGAGACAGGCAGACTCTTGAATCATGGGCTAATTCCAAAGATGGGTATGAAATAGACCTGGCTGACTTTATCAGAAATCCTTCTTTCATGAAGGATTATAAAGACCTTCCTTTTGCCGACTTCCAGGAACTATCTGATACTTTCTTCATTATCAATCACGTTGATCGAGAAGAGAGATATTTTACTGCTCTCGGTGAACGTATCAGGATTAAAGAGATTACAGACAAATTGCTTTCCCGTGTCGAAAAAACTCAGAAGATTAAAGGAATTGATTTTGAGCGGAATAACGTCAAGGAATTCTTGGGGAATGGGGTTGCTGTCCATACCAAGATGGAAACCCTTTTCAGGAAACTTGATGGAGAAGTAACTGGAGATTGGTATCATTATCTATTCGAGCCAATAGCTGAAGCTGAACATGCCAGGGATGACAGGCTGAAAGTTGAAGCAAAGGCCATGAGGGAGATTTTCAAGGGAATCAAAGACCCAAATAAGCGAGTATATGTCGAATCTCTTCCGAAAGAATTCAGCAACATGAGAAGGCAACAGGCTATCTCAGCGGCTTTGAATACCGGGAACTCGGACAATAAAGCTAAACTGATTGAAGGATATGGCTGGTCAGAACAGCAATTAGAAGACCTCCTTGACACATTGACCAAGGAAGACTGGGATACTGTGCAAAAGATCTGGGATTACATCGAAACATTCAAGGATGATCTTTTCTCAGTCGAAAAGGATATTAAGGGCCGGACTCCCAAGGAGATCAAAGCAGAGGCAGTACAGACTAAATTCGGAGAATATAAAGGCGGTTATTACCCAATTTTATATGATAGAAGGCTGTCCTGGTCATCTTTCAAACACGGTCAATTGGATGATATTAAATCGCTATTTAAACGCACATACGCGACCTCAAACACAAGAGCAGGATCTTTGAAGGAAAGAGTAGCTTCAGCAGGAGATAAGAAGATCAAGCTTGATCTGACCGTTATATCTGACCACGTTTTTGAGGTAGTACATGACATCACACACAGGAAAGCGGTTCTGAATGTTGCTAAGCTGATAAGAAATAAAGACGTTCAAACAGCGTTGACCAACACCATCGGGGTTAATTTACAATCTCAAATGCATAGTTGGCTGGAGGATGTGGCTAAGGAACAGGCTAACGCTTCCGACGTTTACCACAAACTTTTCAGATGGGCCAGGACTTCAACATCATTAATGTCCATGGGGTTAAAGTTCACCACCATGGCTCAGCAGTTTGTCGGGTATACTCAAACCATTGACGAGCTAGGAATGGTTCAGTCTGCAAAAGGTCTGAAGATGTTCTATGGAATAGGGAATGATTATGCGAAAATTGGGGACAGGATAGAATTTGCAAGAACAAGCTCTGGATTCATGAGAAACAGGATGCAATCGTTTGATCGTGACATCCGGGATATTACCAAATTTGGTGGGAAGATCGATAAAAAAGGCATCAACAAAATAGCTTTTGCCGGAATTGGGTTCATGCAGATGGGGGTTGACCTTCCAACCTGGTACGCAGGATATGACAAGGCTCTTAAAGATGGGAAATCGCACGAACAGGCAGTACAATTCGCTGACTCTATCGTAAGACAGACACAAGGAGCAGGCGGGACAAAAGACCTGGCTAAGATACAAAGAGGAGACGAAGCGATCCGCCTTTTTACGATGTTTTACAGTTATTTTAATACCCTATTCAATCTTGGTTCTCTCAGGGTTTCTCAGATTAAACAGGCAAGACTTGGGGGAAAAGTGGCAATAGCGGCGTCTGCTGCTGTCTGGTTGTGGTTTGTACCATCTCTTTTATCCGAAATGGTATCAGGAAGAGGCCCGGAAGATGATGAAGAATGGTGGGACTGGGCATTCCCCCAACTGGCAAACTATCCGTTTCAAACTGTGATAGGAGTTCGTGAAGTAGCAAACTACGCCTTTTCCGGATGGGATTATTCAGCAACACCAGCAGAGGCAGCGCCGAAATCAGTGGCAGACTTTTTGACGACATGGGAAAGAGTGATAAAAGACGAAAAAGATATCAAGGAAGGCGTTGAGCAAACAGCAGAAACAGCCGGGTATATCTTCGGACTTCCATTAAAACAGATCATTATTTTACTTGGGAACCTTTACGACTATTCAACCGGGGATAATCCCGATTTCGACTATCAAGACTTCATGAGGAGGAACAGATCATGACACTAGCCACCAATGACAGAAGAACTCCACCTCAAGCCGGGAATGGATCAAACAAGGATTTCGATTTCGATTTCCCGATTGAAACTGAAGATGAATTGATAGTAGTCCTTACTGACTCTAGTGATGTAGAAACAACACAGACTCTCAATGTTGATTATACCGTCTCGTTTACGCCTGATGATGAGGATGGCGGAACTATCACTATGACAACTGCTCCCGATAGTAATTCGACAATAACGATGGGGGCCGAATCTGCTTTAACTCAAGAAACAGATCTCAAAAATCAAGATGGGTACAATGAAGAAAGCATCGAAGATCAATTCGATAGGCACACAAGGCTTATACAGGAGTTAAAAGAAGCCATAGGAAGGTCCGTAAAATCCTCATTGGCAACTGGGAATACGTCTTTAACGATAGATAATATCGAAGCTTATTGCCAATCACAAGTAAATCTAAAATACGCCTCTGAGGGGTATGCCCCCGTCCCGATAACAACAATGTCAGCATTGTTGGCGCTTGATAAATCTGACTTAAAAACAAATATGATTGCCATTCTTACCGGATTTTATACCCCCGGTGATGGTGGTGGTGGGGTATTTAGATGGAACTCTTCTGGTGACGCTTCTACTCATAATGGAGGAACTATAATTGACCATGATATCGGTGTATCTCCAGGTGGTGCTGGGTGGTGGACAGCCTCAACAGGAACAGGAATATGGGAAAGAATATATGATACAGCAGTAAATACAAAATGGTTTGGAGCAAAATGCGACGGGGTGACGAATGACACATCACCAAATCAGGCAGCATTAGACACTTTAGAAGATGTAATTTTTGATGGTGACACTGTTATGTCACTGATGAAAATTTATCGTGACACAGCACTTCAAGGAATCAATAACGCTTCTATAACAGTCACAGGGGACTCAGAAACGTCTTTTATTCAACTTGGAGCAGATACCACTTTTAATGATTTTTCAATGAAAAACATCAAAATACTTAACAACGCGAATAATACGGGGTGTATTCTTGTTGATTTTTCCGGGTCACAGGTTGGCGATGCGAGAGGAATCACTAATGTTGTTTTAGAAAATTGCTGGTTCAATAATACAGCGTCTACAGATAATATCATAGAAATTTGGAATTTTTATAAAGACGTTGCCATTAGGGATTGTAAATTTATTGGTGTCAAAGATAATGTATGGGCAGACACATCTGATCCTAACTCACAGAGCTGCATTATTATATACGCAAATGGGGCTGAGCAGGTAGAGATCCCGAAAGATACCCGCATGGAAATTGATAACTGTAAATTTGAAAACGGTGGGTATGCATACAGAAATTATGGGTCAACATTAGGCAGTAGAAATGTGTCAATAAATAATTGCACGTTTTATGGGCAAAACATTTCCGGGATAATGGGATACCATGCGGCTAACACTGTCATTAGTGGCAATATCTTTTATGACATCTCAGCTCCGTCCAGGTCAAACAATGACGGTGCTGTGTGTTGGATAGACACAGCGACAAATGACGATACATATAGGAACGGTATTGTGTTTTCTGGAAATACGATAAAAAATTGCATTGGGAATGGATTGTATTGTGAAGACCCGTTTACTGCCAGAGTTTATGGCAACCTTATTATAGGAATGAAAAAGCGTACAGGTGACACCTACCAAGTTACGATAGGGACCGCAACTCATTCATCTGATGGGGGAAATGGTATACTTATTGGGTCACAAGCAGTTGGTTTTGCTGTCGATAATAACGTAGTTAGAGAATGTGAATCCGCCGGAATCCTGATAAGTGGGGCGCTTGGTGTTTATGGCGCAGTCGGATCGTATGGGAGGATGTCAAATGTCAGAATCACAAACAACACTATTTACCAAAATGAAGAAGATGGGATACTGGTTGACACAAGATATGAAACTGGACTTATATCTGGAAATACAATTGTCAGAAATTGTGGGTCCGACACAACATATGCCGGTATTAGATTCTTAATAACAGAAAACGCTGCCATTAGCCCGAATAGAGTTGTTATTGATTCAAATAATTTTTATGATTCCGCTGATGATACCCCAGACACTCTACAGTTGAACTGTATAATTTTTGACGATACGTATGAAACTTATAACGCAATGACATGCACAATAGTAAATAATATGTTTTATCTCGATGGTACTGACGGGAATATATATATTTACGCTTTGGGCATAAACGGGTCAATAACAGGGAATACATTCATAGGATTAGCAACTTCAACAGCTAATGTATTACTTGGTTCAACTGGAAATGAAGGTTGTCATTTAGGGAAAAATTTCGGGCTGAATTCTTCTTCTCCTCTGCGTTTATCATCGGTAGATGATGGGGACGCAATAACATGGGATGTTGAATTATATGATGATGCTTGGAATGTTGAGTGGAATGTTGAGGGGACAACACCATATTTAGTATCATTTAGCAGCCTGACATCAACAGGTGCAACAATACATATAAAATCTCATGATAACACACCAGGGTCTTCTGTTGAGATAAATGGAACCGCATTTGTCAGATTGTTTAATGGAGGGTAGTTAAATATAATATAAACAGTTAAATTATTGCTGATAGAACAGAAAAGGTTGGCGCTTCTGGTGCTTTTTAGAAAGCATGTATCTTTAAAGGTATTTGTAATCAATAACACCATGCCCAATTTTAATGGTGTTATCTTGCCATACCTCAAAGCCGCCTTGAATGGCTTTTTTTGTAAAATACTGGTCTTCACCAAACTCCTGGTTGTTTTCGTCATATCCTGAAAGGAACCAGGGGAATTCTATTTTGTCAAAGGCAGACATTTTTATCAGCATGCAACCGGTAGCTGCCCAGGGAAGCCTAACCAGATCACCGGATTCCCCTTCCAATGGTTTTGGGTTCACCGCAGGATATGGTTTTGTTCTTTTCGGATAATCAGCAACAACGATGTCTTTTCTATGAGAAAATAGCTTAAGCAGGGCCAGGCGATCTATTTCTTCATCGCTGTCCAGCATCAGGATATAATCTGCTGACATTTTCCTGGCGTCATATACCATTCTATTGCGGTTAAAAGAGATTGTTGGGCTATCCTGACCAATGACCTGCATATCGATCCATTTGAAAGACCAGACCAGCATATTAGCAAAGGAGATGGCGAAATTACGATAGACGAAATCTTTTGCCGGAATCCCGATCGCAATCATCGGTCTTTTAATCTTCCTGATGGTATCGTTTCTTTTCTTGGCGAATTTTTCTTCAGCTCTTTTTTGTTGTCTATTCATATCTTCCAGCAAGCCCTGTGAAAGTTGTTTGTTTCTTCGGTGTGCCACCGTATAGAATATCATAAGAATTTAACAATAAAATAAATTCTTCTTGCTTTTCGTTAGGCAAGGAATACCAAAATGAGAATATGTCAAGTCTTCTTGTTCTCAATTTAAAGCTATCAAGTATTTTTTGCCTATTCATCCCAAATTATCCTAAAATGGTTGTTTATTTGCTGCATGGGTAAGCGAATCACCTGACCAGCTTTAATGAAGCCGGCATCAGTTGGCGTCGAATTAATACAGAGACAATCAACAGCGGTTGACCAGTCTTTTTCTGGGTTATCTTTTACCTCGAAATATTCAGTCATCAGTCGGGCGCGATTACTGTTTGGATTTTTCCACTCATAAAGCCCGTCTTTATTGACCTCAAGCTCTTTGTCGGGGTTGAAGTCAACCATGATTGTATGCCTGGCGCCGTACCTTTTGGCGGTCAATGTCGTGTGGAACTGGAACTCAACATTCTGCCTGACGAAAATAGGCTTGATGACTTCCATGCGGTCTGTGTATTCAATGATTCTATCATGCATCGGCCTGGAGGTAGGGACTTTTTTATATTGAACTGGAACTTGGCCCCTTGCCCTTCCGGTTATTCCGTCAAATAAGATTGAATCGTTTGACCCAAGGACATAAGAATCAAATTGTCCGATATCCCAAAACTTCTTTCTGCCAGCCCATGCTCCACCGGGGGATCCTGATAACAGCCCTTGCTTCAAAAACATGTACATGCAGGACTTATTGACGATATCTCTTATCTTATCTCCTCTATCGTCTTTGAAGACTGAAGCTGATTCCATGAAGCATTGAGCAAGGTCAAATTCTTCCAGTGTGGTAATGATCCTTTGCGGCCAGAATCTATCAGGGAATAGGATATCTGCATCAAAAGCAGCAACAACTTCATAATCTTCGGCAAGTTCCCGGCAAACGATATTATTCATCCGCTCTTTGTGAAAGAATACTGATTCAGCTTCCAGGTAGATATGTTTTACTTCTTTCGGGGTATATTTGGCATTTCCTTTTTTATTGTGGTGTTTATATTTAACCTCAACCACGAAGATATCAGGCCACGCTTGGTAAAGAGATTTGACCGTCGTTATTAGATTCTTTCTGGTCAAGTCATTGTCAAAGGGGTTGAAGAACGCCACGACAACAGCAAGTTTTTTCACTTATACCCCCATTTATTCAGCATTGTTTTGAATTCTTCACACATCGGCATATCCGGCAATTCATCTTTCCATGCTCCCATGTGGACAGGATGGTAATTGTGATTTGATATGTTAATCTTTCCCAGGCCGAGGAACCTTCCCAATTTTTCAGAGGAGCCTTCCGGATCCATGACCATTTCCTCATATTTTGCCAGGAAAGTTCTTTTACGAAATCCAAATAAAGCCCCTTCCATATGCTTGACTTGCCTGACCCAAAACCTTTGGGCTTCAATTGGATTCCCGAATGTAAATCCTTTTCTGACTCCTTTATTCCATAAGCGAAGCATAGAGGCTACCACGTCTCTACCATCCCTCAGGCAAAAAATAAACTTCATCGATGGGAATTGTTTGGCCATATCTGCTGCGTGATAGATATAGCTTCTAGGCATCTTGTCGCCATAGATATCAAACTCTCTCACGGACTCCACATAATCCATGTACGATTTCCCAGTCTGCCCGATTTGAGGCGGATTGATACCATACCGTTTGACTTTTAGCAGTTTATCCCTGGACTTCTTAAACCGCTCATCGATAATACCGCCCAAGGTGATAGGTTTATCCCAATGGTCGAATATTTTGAATTCACGGCCGATGAATATTCTATCATCCATGTTCAAAAAATCTGTCAATGCCGTTGTCCCTGATCGTGGGCAACCGCCTATGGCTAGGTAATTTCTCATTTATTTTCCAATTGTCGTTTTTTCTCTTCAAGGCTTTCGACTATCTCTTTCAATCCAGACAGCGGGTATTTCATGAAATATTTCATGTCATGAATCCCACCATGGAAGAACTTGCTGAGATAGCGAAACCTGGTGATTAAATGGAGTTGAGAAACTTCTGCCCAGTAATCAGGTTTTTCGGGAAAGAATCTGCTTGGCCAAAATGACCAGTCTTTTGTCTGGGCAAGTTCTGTTCTTCCTTCGTCATCCGATAGGCATCTTGACCAATAATCAGGGCCATCTGTCGTGATTGGTCTTAGCCAGTTCTTTTTCCTCATAACTGATATAATAGGGATTCCTTGATCATGGCAAGCAATCGCAAGTTTCAGATCGCATTTCACAGAACCGTTGAAGCGATCATATGTCATATTCCGGAAAGTGTCTTTATGAAATGCAACTGTTCCAGTCCCGGGCAGATTTACAAGATGGTCTTTCTCTGTTCCTTCCCGGGAAGAGTACGAGTTAATTCTTTCGTAATACCAGTCGGGATGCGGGGGGAATGTTGAGCCATGGACACACATCACCGCCTTCCTTTTGTACTTTTCTATTTTGGCAATCATCACTTTGACATAATCTTTCGGATAGATGAAATCGTCATCGATAGAGAAGTAATAATCGTATGGTTTATCCAGGAATTTGAATTTTCCATTGGCCCCGAGGTTATCACCAAACTTAAAAGTAAGTTTCTCTCTGGAAAGTTTGTGTAGTGTTTTAAGAGAATGACAATTATTAAAATAAATAAAGAGCTTGTCAACCTGGGGGATAATACTGTCGATTACACTATTTAATGTTTCGGCCCTTTCGGGTATTGTCGCCATGCCAGCTATTATCATTTCTTTACCGTCAAAATAGCGTTATAAACAACAGTGTTTTCAGGCCCACGGACAATC
>Ga0209919_1000109_pt1 | contig 42331 bp, 40 predicted proteins | sample SalPon2A_C_D2_MG_FD_185721 | JGI IMG/M metagenome (GOLD analysis project Ga0209919, IMG submission 185721) | Soil microbial communities from South San Francisco under conditions of wetland restoration - Salt Pond MetaG R2A_C_D2_MG (SPAdes)... | ecosystem: Environmental > Terrestrial > Soil >... | reverse complement strand
CTGCTCTCCAACCGCCGCGCGACCATCACGAGCCCGTCCGTCCCGAGCAGGGCGCGGGCGGCGGGAAAGAGCACGTGGTTCTCGCGGTCGATGTGCGCGCGGAGCAGCGCGACCAACTCCAGGGCGGGCTCCACCGCCTCGCGCGCCGGATCGCCTCCCGCGAGCGCGGCCTCCAGCGCCTCTTCGAGCGCGCGCAACCGGACGTGCTCCTCGATGAAGAGCGCGGCGGGCAGGGCATCTTCGATGAAGGGAAAGAGCGCGCGCTCTTCGGCCTCGTTGTGCCGGCGCACCGCACTTCGGGTGAAGTCGAGCGCCGCGCGCGCCTCCGTGAGGTGCTGCGCGGGCTCCCCCCCCTCCTCGAGTGCCGTCGCGGCACGCTCGAGACGCTCGAGCACCTCGAGCGCTTCCGCGTGTTCCCGTTCGAACTGCCGGAGCGGGTCCGCGCTCATGGCGTCACCACCCACCGAATCCCATCGCCGCGCCGCAAGCGATCGAATCCCTCGTTGATGTGCTCGAGCGGAACCGTCCCGCTCACGATCGGCTCGAGCTGAAGCCGGCCTGCGGCCACCAGATCGAGGATCTCGGGATAGAGTCCGGCCCCGCAGCCCAGGCTGCCGACGATCTCGAGCTCGAAGTACATGAGGCGGGCGGCGGACAACGTCACCTCGTCCGCGGAGTATCCGATCACGCAGAGCCGGCCGCCGCGACGCAGCAACCCATACGCCTCCCGCATGGTCTTGACGTTGCCGATGGCCTCGAAGGCGATGTCCACACCGCCGCCGGTGAGCTTTCGCACGTGTTTGTCGAGCCGCTCGACCTCGGAGGGATTCACCGTCATCTCGGCGCCCAGCACGCGCGCCGTGGCCAACCGCTCGGCATTGAGATCGATGGCGATCACGCGTCCGCCGGCGGCGACCGCGCACTGCACGACGTTGAGTCCCACGCCGCCGCACCCGACCACGGCCACGACGTCACCCGGGCGCACCTTGCCGCGATCCTTCACCGCGTGGTACGGCGTCGAGATCGCGTCGGCGATCACGCACGCCTGCGTGAGGGGGAGTGTATCGGGAACGGCCACCAGATCGGCGGCCGGCACGGCGACGTATTCGGCGTATCCCCCGTCGATGTTGTTGCCGAGCATCACGAGCTGGTCGCAGAGATTCTCCCGGCCTTCGCGGCAGTAGCTGCACCGTCCGCAGGACAGCACCGCCGGAATGATGACGCGCGCGCCCGCTGCCCAGCCCTCGACGCCCGACCCGACGGCATGCACCGTCCCGGAGATCTCGTGGCCGAGTACCAGCGGCGGCGTCTTGAACGTCTTCACGCCGTGGTCGAGATAGTGCAGGTCGGTGTGGCACATCCCGCACCCCGCAACCTTCACCACCACCTCACCGGGACCGGCCACGGGATCGGGGATCTCGGTCACCTCGAGTCCGCGCTCCGCGCCGTAGAACACCGCCGCGTTCATGAAGCCTCCGTCTGCTGGCGCCGCCGCGTGTACACCACCTCGAGCGCGAGGAGCGCGGCGAGTTGACAGGTATCACATCCGTCGGGGAGATCCGTGGCCTTGAGCGGATCGGATTCCGCCTCGAAGCCGAGCTCGCGGTAGAGCGCCACCGCCTCCCGCGCCCGGGTGCCCTCGATCACGAACCGCCGCTCCCATCCCGCGTGCGTGCGCGCGGGATCGGGCGTGAGTCCTTCGAGGAAGCGGAGCCGCTCCGCTTCCGCCGCCGCGAAGCGGGCGGCGATTTCCGTGTCGCGGTCGCTCACGTGGCGGGCGCCCCGAGCTTCGCCACGCGACGCTGCGCGAGGATCGCGGATCCGAGGGCCGAGACGAACTGCACGAGGTCGCCGGGGGGCACGTTGACGTCCGTCTGGAGCTGATCGCGAATCACGTCCACCATCCGGGAGAACCGGAGGATGCCGCCGATCAGCGTGAACTCCGGTTCCATGCGCACGCGCTTCATGAGCTGGACCGAGCGGCCGACGAGGGAGACGATCGCGCCATGCATGATGTCCGCGGGCGCCACGCCCTCGGAGAGGTGGTTGATCACCTCCGACTCGGCGAAGACCGCGCAGACGCCCGAGATGGCGGCGGCCTCCTTGGAGGTCTCGACGAGGGCACCGATCTCCGTGGTGCCGTAGCCCATGTAGCGCGCCGTCTTCTCGAGGAAGGCGCCCGTCCCCGCGGCGCACTTGTCGTTCAATCGAAACGAGCGTACGTGCGCCGCGCCGTCGAGGCGGCTGGCCTTCATGGTCTGGCCGCCGACGTCGAGCACCGTGCGCGTGCCAGGGAAGAGATGGGTCGTGCCGCGCGCGGCCGCCGTGATATCGGTGACCCGCGCGTCGCAGACCATGGTCTGATGGCGCCCGAACCCCGTGGCGACCACGTAGGCCAGGTCCTCGCGCGCGACGCCGGCCTCGGTGCACGCCGCGGCGAGCGCGCCCTCGGCCGCCTGGGCGAGCTTGAACCCGGTCGGCGCCATCGCGCGCGCGACGATGGCGAGGTCGTCGTCCACGACGACGGCCTTGGTGTAGGTGGATCCGACGTCGATCCCGGCGGCGAGCGTCATGCGGCACCTCCCGCGCGCGCCGGCGCACGGCTCGCGACAATGTGGTCGAACGCGAAGAGCGCCGCGCCGAGCGCGCCCATGAAGTGCGACTCCTCGCTCACGTTGACGTGCGTGTCCAGCCGGCGATTCAACGTGTCCACCATCGCCAGGTTCCTGGCAACACCGCCCGTGAACGTGATCTCCTCCTCGACGCCCACGCGGCGGAGCAGGCCGACGGACCGCGTGCCGATCGACTCATGCACGCCGAGGAGGATGTCCTCGATCCGTTTCCCCTTGCCGAGCCACGAGAGGACCTCGGATTCGGCGAAGACGGTGCACGTCGTGCTGATCTTCACAGGTCGCTCACCGCGGAGCGCCGTGGGGCCGAGCTCGGGGAGCGGAATGTCGAGCGCACTCGACGCCGCTCCGAGGAACCGGCCGGTACCCGCCGCGCACTTGTCGTTCATGCAGAAGTCGAGAATCTCGCCGTTCGGCGCGATCCGGATGGCCTTCGTATCCTGGCCCCCCATGTCGATCACCGTGCGCGTGTTCGGGAACATGTGCACGGCGCCGCGACCGTGGCAGCTGATCTCGGTGACCTGCGTGTTGCCGAAGGTGACCTTGTAGCGGCCGTAGCCCGTGCCGACCACGTACTCCACTTCTTCCTCGCGGAGATCGCCGTCACGGAGCGCCTCCTGGAAGGCGTTCTCCGCCGCGCGCATTACGTTCGCGCCGGTGTCGGTGAGCGCGCGCCCCACGATGCGGAGCCGCTCGTCCACGATGACCGCTTTGGTCTGCGTCGAGCCGACGTCGACGCCCGCAGCGTATGCCATGTTGCCTCCTCAGCTGGTCGCGGCGGCCGCGCGCTGCCGACGGCTCGCGAGCCCCTCGAAGAATGCGTCCACGCGGTTCTTGAGCTGCGCTTCCGACACCACCCGCCGGTCCATCATGTCCGACTCGATGAACAGGCTCGGCGTGTCTTCGGCCGCCATCATCGCCCGCCGCGCGTCGGCGAGACCGGTCGAGACCGTCCGGCAGCTCTTGATGGGATGAAAGACCACGCCGTCCACCGCGAACTCGCGATTCATCGTGGCCAGGAGCTCGGGCTGGAAGAACATGCTGTCCATCGCGTCCCGCACGCTCAGCAGGAGCCCCTCGGCGAGACTCTCGAGCGGATGGGCCAGGTCGTACTCGTAGCCGACGTTCGACCCGCCCGACGCGAACCACAGATAGGTGGAGGTCACGAACGTGCCGCCCCAGCTGGTGAACAGCTCGCTGAAGCGCCGGAAGATCGGGTAGCACGGCACGCCGACGAAGACCAGACGGTACTTCTCGTCGGTGAGCGTCCCGATCCCGTTCGCCGCCTTGTGCTCCATCTCCTCCACCAGGCGTTCGAAGTACTCCGCGCCGGCGCGGGTGCCCCGGAAGCCGTTGGAGACGCCGAGATAGATGGTCCCGTCGGAGAGCGCATTGAAGACCGAGGGCCGCGCCGCGTTCAGGTCGAGCAGGCGCTTCCACGCGCGGCTCATCGTGTTCGCCTCCGCCATGTGCTCGCGCAGCCGGTCGATGTCGAACGCCGTGCCGCGCACCTCCTCGAGTCGCGTGATCAGCTCGCGCAGCTGCGCGAGGACGTAGCGCCGGTCGTTCTCGAAGTCCCGGTCCCCGGGAGCCGTGACGCGGCCGGCCGCCCGGGTGCCCGGGATGTCGATCGTAAAGGTCGGCACGTGGTACATCCGCTCCCAGATCTCCGCCCACTTGATGTAGGTATTGCAGGCGTTGGTGAGCACCGCGATGCCGGGCTTCGGAATCCGTCCCATCGGATGCGTCCCGCCCTTGAGCTGGACCGCGACGTCCGCCTTCACGTAGCCGCAGATATCGGTCGAGTAGCCGTAGTCCTCGGCGGCGTCCAGGTACTCGTGGGCCACTCGGCGCACGGCGGTCTGCAGCGAGTTGATCTCCGGGAAGACGATCGGGTAGTCGAACGTCCGCAGCAGCTCGGCGAGACTCCCCATCACGAAGACATAGGCGCTGTCGCGACCGCGTTCGGCGGCCTCGGTCAGCTCGGCGAACCAGTCGCGAAAGAGCGCTGCCCCTTCGCGGTTGCCCCGCCCGACCAACGATTCGGTATCGGCGACGGTCATGACTCGACTCCTAATCGAAGAGGAGGTTCTCGACGAAGGTCTCGAGCTGGATCTCCAATTGATCGAAGCTCGACATGCCCTCCTCGAATTCGCTGACGAAGTACGGCACGTTCTCCCGGTCGAGGGTGCGCGTGTAGGTCACCTGCTCTTCCAGCCCCGGCTCGCACATCTTGGCGGCGAGGAGGATGGCGGCCTCGGCCTCGGCATTCCGCACGCGCGCCATCAGCATCTCTTCCTTCGGCTTGCGGAGGTCGTGCTGGACGGGGCTGTACGAGGAATGCTCGAGATACGCCTCCGCCAGGTTGTGCAGCGGGTCACCCTCGGTGGGGACGTCCTGCAGAATCCACCGCTGCCCGATCAGGAGATCGTCATCCACCACGTAGCACGAGCGGGCGATCGCGCGGATCAAGTCGAGCGGCGGCTGCTCGCAGAAGCCCCCCTCGATCACGACGCGGATCTTGTCCTGCTTGCGCACATCCCGGACGCCGAGCATCGGCAGCACGCGCTCGAGGAGCGCGTTGTGCTCCTCGCGGGGGATGAGCCCGGCGAGCGCGGTGAGCACGTACGCCTCGTCCGCGGACACACGCCAGGGCTCGGCGCGCTTGAGCGCGTAGAGGTCGCGCAGCAGTGCCCGATTCGCGTTGAAGACGGCGATCGAGTTTCGCAGATCGTCGTCGGTCACCCCGCGGCCCGTCAGGGCCTCCAGGTCCCGGCGCACCCGGTCGTACTCGTCGCGCAGGTACGTCGGTGCCTCGTGCGAGTTGGCGTTCTGGGGGAGATAGAGGATCTGGCAGGAGTACGGAAAATTCCGGCCCCAGATCGCGGCGAGATTCCGCGCGGCGTCGCAGATCGGGTGCGTCACGAACATGTCGAGCTCCACCCGCTTGCTCAACGCCAGCTCGAGCGACGTCTTCACGATCGAGCAGAGATAGGAGCCGAACCGCGAATCCGCCTGCTGCGGCTCGATCGGCGCGCCACGCATCTTGACCGGCAGGCAGCCAGCGGCGTGGGCGATCTCCTCGGGGAAGTAGACCTGGAAATGCCCCACCACCTTGCCGCCCTGCTCGCGCCACCGCCGCACGGTCGGAAAGTCGGTATCCTCGACCAGCTCGCGGCACTCGTAGAGCACGTCGTCGAGCGAATCGCGCTGGCCTTCCGGAAAGATCGGATCGCCGCTCATCGGTGCACCCATGTCGGCGGCCGCTTCTCGACGAACGCCGCCAGTCCCTCTCGGGCGTCGGCGGTCGCCATGAGATCGTTGACGTAGAGCGCGCCGGCCGCCGCCAGCGCCTCACCGGGTGCGTCCTGTCCGAACCGTAGCGCGCGTTTCGCGAGCCGGAGCGCCGCGGCGCTGTGCCGCGCGATCCGCGCCGCGAGCGCGCCCGCGGCGTCCGTGAGCTCGGCGTCCGGTACCACCCGCCGCACGAGCCCGGCCCGCTCGGCGGTCCGTGCATCGAGCGCGTCCCCCGTGAAGACGAGGTCCGCCGCCACGCCGCGCCCCGTGCGCGTGGGGAGCCACGTGCACGCGATCGGCGGGATCACCGCGAGCCCGATCTCGGGCTGCCCGAACGTCGCCCCCTCGGCCGCCACCACGATGTCCGCCGCCAGGACGAGTTCGAGCCCGCCGCCCAGGCACCGCCCCTGCACCGCCGCGATGACCGGCACCGGAAACGCATCGAGCGCGCGCACCGTCTCGACGAACTCCGGGATCATCTCCTCGAAGACCGGCGGCAGGTGCTCGGCCACGTCCGCACCGGCGGAGAAGTGCTTTCCGTCGGCGAGGAGCAGCAGGACGCGCAGCGTCTCGTCCGCCGCCAGGCGCTCCAGCGCGCCGCGCAGCTCCGCCAGGACGCCGCGCGTGAGCACGTTCACCGGCGGATTATCGAGCGTGATCCGCCCGATGCCGCCCGCAACCGACACCTGCACGCCGCTCATGGCATCCCTCCCAGCAATTGGCCGCCGTCCACGGGCAGGACGACCCCGGTGACGAAGCCGGCTTCCGGACCGCACAGAAAGCGCACGGCGCCCGCAATGTCCGCCGGGTCTCCGATGCGGCCGAGAGGCGTGCGCTTCACCGCCCCCGCCCGCGCTTCCTCGGAGAGTGCGCGCGTCATCGCGGTATCGATGAACCCCGGGGCGATGACGTTCACGGTCACGCGGTCCCGGGCGAGCTCGAGCGCGAGCGTGCGCGCGAGCCCGGTGAGCCCCGCCTTGGAGGCGGCGTAGTTGGCCTGCCCGAATCGGCCGCGCAGGCCATTGATCGATCCGATGAAGACGAGGCGTCCGATGTGGGAGCGTCGAAGATGGGGCGTGGCCGCACGCGCGACGTGGAACGCGCCGGTGAGATTGACGTCGAGCACGTCGCGCCACTCGTCGTCGTCCATCTTCCAGCTCACGCGGTCGCGGGTGATCCCGGCGGCGCAGACGACCCAATCGATGCCGCCCAACTGCTCGGCCACGTCCGTGACGGCCGCGTCCACCGCCCGACGGTCGCGCACGTCCACCCCGACGCGCGTCTCGGGACCACCGTCGGGGAAGGCCAGGTCCAGGCCGGCGACCCGAGCGTCGCCGGCCAGCGCCTCCGCCACCGCGCGGCCGATGCCGCGCCCGGCGCCGGTTACGAGAGCGGCTGGCCGCATACTCCGCAGTAGGCGTGATCCGCCGGCAGATTGTTGGAGCCACACGCGCCGCAGACGAGCACCGGCGGCCCCCACGGCAGCTCGGACGAACGCCCTTCGGCCGCGCGATCACGCAGCATCTCATAGCGCGGCTTCCGCTTCTCGACGAAGGCCCGCATCCCCTCGACCGGCTCCCAGCACGCGTAGTGCAGGCTGAGCCAATCCTGTGCGTGCCGCGCGGTCGCGTGCCACGCGAGATCCTTCCAGTAGTTGGTCTGTTGCTTGGTGTAGCGGGCGCACTCGGGGAACGAGGCGAGCAGCCGGCGCGCGAGATCATCCACGAACTCGTCGAGGCGGCTCAGGTCGATGCGGTATCCGGCCTCGCCCTTCTGGGCCTTCTTGATCTCGGCGGGCGTCGCGGACTCGATCCACTCGTCGCCCTTCCGCACCGAGGGCACCACCCAATTCACGAGCCCCCAGTCGGCCGCCTTCTCCGCGGGAATCGGCTCGTTCAGAAAGAGGATCTCGCGCGCGCGCTTGTCCCCCACCACGATCGGGAGCCACTGGGTCGAGCCGCCGCAGGCCACCGAACCCACGTGGGTGCCGACCTGCTTGATGATCGCGTGCTGCGCCATGACGGTGAGATCGCAGGCGAGCTGGCTCTCGTTGCCGCCCCCGACGGCCATGCCGTTCAACCGTGCCACCACCGGCTTGCCGGTGTTGAGCATGCTCTCGATGTAGGCGCGGAAGAGCGCCATGTACTTCCAGTAGTCGCGTGGCACGCCGACATAGCTGTCGGCGTATTCCTTGACGTCCCCGCCCGTGCAGAAGGCGCGGTCGCCGGCGCCGGTGAGGACGATGACCCCGATCGCGTCGTCGAAGCTCGCGTCCTGGAAGGCGCGGGCGAGCTCCTCGAGCGCGCCGGTGGAATACGCGTTGTATGCGTCGGGGCGGTTGATCGTGATCCGAGCGACGTGCTCGGCCTTGGTGTACAGGACCTCGCGGAAGTCGAAGGAATCGGCCGGGCGGGATCCGAAGTGGCGGTGCGCCGGAGCGGCGGATGGAGCGGGAGGTGCTACCGACATGTGAGTCCCCCTACGAGGAGATCGGCGAACTCGGCGCCGAGTCTGCGGCTGTCGACATCGCCGTCGGGATGGAACCAGCGCGCGATCCAGTTGATCGAGCCGAGGATCGCGAAGACGGCGGTCTTGGGATTGACGTCGCGGAAGGTGCCGTCCCGTTTGCCCTGGGAGAGGATCGACCGCAGCCCGCGCTCGTAGCGATCGCGGAGGGCGATGACCTCGGCGGCACGTTCCGGGGAAAGCGCGGTCACCTCGAACGCGAGCGGCGAGGCTTCGAGCGTATCCGTCATGACCCGCACGTGCTCGCGGATCAGATAGGCCAGCCGGTCGGCGGGCTGCTCGAAACGCTCCTGCGCCTCATCGAGGAGCCGCATCACCTCCTCGAGCGACTCGAGGTGGCAGTGGTAGAGCAGCGATTCCTTGTCCGGGAAATAGTGATAGATCGCACTCGGCCGCATGTTGAGCCGTTGACCGATGTCCTCGAGCGTGGTCTGGTAGTATCCCTTGTCGCGAAACGCCTGCAGCGCGGCGTGCACGATCTCGGCCTTCCGCTTCGAGCGCTTCTGCTCGATGCGGGCGGAGGGGCTGGGGACGGTCGCCTTTGGGCTCATCGGACTCCCGAATTTGAATCGTGATTCAAATTTTGAATGCTTACGTGAAATTTCTATGAGTTTTTTGCGAAGAGGCTACGTGGGCCCCCACCTTGGCGGAATGCCGGTAGGCGGGTACTTTTTAGGGCTGTTATGGCCGATATCTCCCTTGCGCGCAGCGCCATGCTGCTCCTCTCCGGCAGCGCCAACGAGCCGCTCGCCGGGGAGATTGCGTCCCAATTGGGGCAGCCGCTCTGTCAGGTCACCAAGAAGCGGTTTGCCGACGGGGAGATCTTCGTCCGGATCGACGAGAACGTCCGCGGCCAGGACGTCTTCATCATCCAGCCGACGAACCCGCCGGCGGAGAACGTCCTGGAGCTGCTGATCCTGATCGACGCGGCGAGGCGGGCGAGCGCGGCGCGCGTGACGGCGGTGATCCCGTACTTCGGATACGCGCGGCAGGATCGCAAGGATCAACCGCGCGTCGCGATCAGCGCCAAGCTGATGGCCAATCTGATCACCAAGGCGGGAGCGGATCGGGTGCTGGGGCTCGACTTCCATCAGCACCAGATGCAGGGGTTTTTCGACATTCCGGTCGACCACCTCTACGCCTCGCCGGTCTTCGTGCAGCACTACCGCCAGAAGCGGCTGCACGACCCGGTGATCGTCGCCCCCGACGTGGGGAGCGCCAAGATGGCCCGCGGCTTCGCGAAGCGGCTGAACGCGTCGCTCGCGATCATCGACAAGCGCCGGCCGTCGGCGAACATCGCCGAGGTGGTGAACGTGGTGGGTGAGGTTCGGGACCGGGACTGCCTGATCGCGGACGACATGATCGATACCGCCGGCACCATGTCCGAGGCGGTGCTGGCCCTGAAGAAGCTCGGGGCGCGCGACGTGTACTGCTGCGCGACGCACCCGCTGCTCTCGGGGCCCGCGGTGGACCGGCTGACGGCCACGCCGGTGAAGGAAGTGGCAGTGACCAATACGATCCGTCTGCCGGAAGAAAAGATGTTCGACCGGCTGAAGATACTGTCGATCGCCCCCTTGCTGGCGACGGCAATTCGCAACACGCACAGCGACCAGTCGGTCAGCTCGTTGTTCGACTGACGTAGAGAAACGGAACGCACGCAATGGCTCAGACAGTCACTATCGCGGCCGAGCGCCGCACCGGCACGGGCAAGGGCGCAGCCCGACAACTGCGCGCCACCGGGCGGGTTCCCGCCGTCATCTACGGCCACGGCCGCGCGGCGGAATCACTGTCCGTCGTGGGGGCCGAGATCGAGAAGGCGCTCATCGGGATCGCCGCCGAGAGCACGGTCATCGATCTCACCATCGACGGCAGCCCGGTGAAGACGCTGATCCGTGAGATTCAGCGGCATCCCACCCGGCCCGACATCATCCACGTGGATTTCTACGAGATCCATGCCGACGAGACGCTCACGCTCGAGGTGCCGATCCGGCTCGTCGGCGTGCCCGACGGGGTGCGCAACGGCGGCGGCGTGCTCGACCAGGTCCTGCGCGAGATCGAGATCGAGGTGCTGCCGGCCAACATTCCGGAGCACGTCGACGTGGACGTGACCGACCTCGCGATCGGGCACTCGGTGCACGTGAGCGATCTCGAGGTGCCGAACGCCACCGTGCTCACCGACCCGGAGACCACGATCTGCACGGTCGTGCCGCCCAGAGTCGAGGAAGAGGTGGTCCCGGCGGCCGAGGTGGTGGAGACGGAGGGCGAGGAAGAGCCCGAGCTCATTCGCAAGCCCAAGGCTGAGGAAGAGCCGGAAACCGAGGAGTAAACGCTGTTCGCGGTCGTTGGCCTCGGGAATCCGGGCGTGTACTACGCCCGGACCCGGCACAACGCGGGATTTCTCCTGGCAGACGCGGCGCAGGAACGCTGGCAGCTTCCGGCGTTCCGCCGCGTGGGACGGACGCGGGTCACCGAGGGCACGGTCGCGGGGCACCCGGTCGTCCTGCTCAAGCCGCTCACGTACATGAACCGGAGTGGCGCGATTCTCGCGCCGCTCCTCGCCGATCCCGGCTTCGAGCCCGCGCGGCAGCTGCTCGTGCTCGTGGACGACGTCGCCCTCCGGCTCGGTACCTTCCGGTTGCGGGCTCACGGATCCTCCGGTGGTCACAACGGCTTGAAGAGTGTGGAGGGCGCCCTGCGCTCGAATACATACGGGCGCCTGCGCATCGGGATCGGGCCCGCGGCCGAGGGCACCGACGATCTGGCAGACTTCGTGCTCGAGGAATTCGCCGCGGATGAGCTGTCGGCCCTCGAAGGGCTGCTTCCGGTCATGACGGACGCCGTCGATTGCTGGCTGACCGACGGTATCGACGAAGCGATGAACCGATTCAACCGAACGGGGAAGACCGAGTGATTGCTTTACCCTCCTGGATGCACGTGCTCGCCGTGGCGACGAGCGGGCTCATGACCGACATCGTGGGCCACCTCCCGCTGCTGGTGATCATCGGAGGCGCCGTCGGGCTCGTCGGAGCCTGGATCACCTATGTCTACGTGAAGGCGCATCCCGACGGGGACGGCCGCATGCGCGAGCTGGCCGACATGATCCACACCGGCGCCATGGCGTTCCTCCGCCGGGAATACACTGTCCTCGTCCCCTTCCTGCTGGTGGTGGCGGCCTTCCTCGGTTGGTTCATCGGCGTCCCGACGGCGATGGCGTATCTGGGCGGCGGCCTCTGCTCCATCCTCGCCGGGCTGTTCGGAATGCAAGCGGCGACACGCGCCAACTCGCGCACCAGCGAGGCCGCACGGGGTTCGGGGCAGGCGCTCGCCCTCCGCATCGCCTTCAACGGCGGCGCCGTGATGGGGCTGTCGGTCGCGAGCCTCGGCCTCCTCGGCATCGGGGTGGTGATGCGCGTATACCTCGGCACGCCCGGCTCCGAGAACGCCTGGAAGCACTTCAGCGAGATCATCTCGGGCTTCGCGATGGGCGCCTCGTCCATCGCGCTCTTCGCGCGCGTGGGCGGCGGGATCTATACCAAGGCCGCCGACGTCGGCGCGGACCTGGTCGGGAAGATCGAAGCCGGGATTCCCGAGGACGATCCGCGGAACCCGGCGACGATCGCCGACAACGTCGGCGACAACGTGGGCGACGTCGCGGGCATGGGCGCGGACATCTTCGAGAGCTACGTGGGCGCCGTGGTGGCGACGATCGCCATCGCCGCGACGAGCCCGCTGATCGGCAACCGTATGGGGGCCCTCGCGCTCCCCGTCCTCTACATCGCGGCCGGGCTCGGCGCGAGCCTCGCCGCCATCCTCCTCTTCCGCGTGCTCGAAGCGGCGAGCCCCGCCGCGGCGCTCCGCTGGGCGACGTTCATCGCCGCCGGCCTCTTTCTGATCGCGTCGTACGTGATCACCAAGCACATCGACGTCCAAATCACCATGGCCTCCGGCGTGACCCGGCCGCTGGGACCGTTCTGGGCGGTGGTGGTGGGCACCGTGATCGGCATCGCGATCGGGCTCGTCACCGAGTACTACACGGCGCACGACCCGATCCGGACGATCGCCGAGGCATCCCTCACGGGAGCGGCGACCAACATCATTTCCGGGCTCGCCGTCGGCTTACGCTCGACGGCGGTGCCGATGCTGCTCATCTGCGGCGGCATCTGGGTCGCCTACCACAATGCGGGCCTCTACGGCATCGGGATCGCCGCGGTCGGCATGCTCGCCACGGTCGGCGTCACGATGTCCGTGGACGCCTACGGCCCGATCGCCGACAACGCCGGCGGGATCAGCGAGATGAGCGGGCTCGGCCCCGAGGTCCGGACCATTACCGACGGTCTCGACGCACTCGGCAATACGACCGCGGCCATCGGCAAGGGCTTCGCCATCGGCTCGGCGGCGCTCACGGCACTCGCCCTGTTCAGTGCCTACGCCAACGCGGTAACCCCGCAGGGCGCGCCGCCGATCACGCTCGACATCGTGGATCCGCGGGTGGTGATCGGGATCTTCCTGGGCGGCATCCTGCCGTTCTTCATCGCCTCGGCCACGATGACCGCCGTCGGCCGCGCCGCCGAGGGGATGGTGCAGGAGGTCCGCCGCCAGTTCCGCGAGATCGCGGGGCTCATGGAGGGCACGGCGAAACCGGACAGCGCGCGCTGCGTGGACATCTCGACGCGCGCGGCGCTCCGGGAGATGATCCTGCCCGGCGTCACCGCCATCGCCGCGCCCGTGATCGTCGGCAAGCTCTTCGGCGTCCAGACGCTCGGCGGCATGCTCGCGGGCGCCACGCTCACCGGGGTGATGCTGGCGCTCTTCATGGCCAACGCCGGCGGGGCGTGGGACAACGCGAAGAAACACATCGAGGGCGGCGCGCACGGCGGAAAGGGCGGCGATCCGCACAAAGCCGCCATCGTGGGCGACACGGTGGGTGACCCGTTCAAGGACACCAGCGGCCCGTCCATGAACATCCTGATCAAACTGATGTCGGTGGTGAGCCTCGTGCTCGCGCCGTGGTTCATTAAATAGGCGGGCACGGGCGGGCGTAGGCGGACTTGGGCGGGCACGGCACCGCCCGACCGCCTCTGCCCGCCTTCGCCCGCCTTCGCCCGCCCATGTTACGTCTCGGCATCGTCGGCCTTCCGAACGTCGGCAAGTCCACGCTCTTCAACGCGCTCACCAACGCGGGCGCGGCGGCCGAGAACTACCCGTTCTGCACGGTCGACCCGAACGTCGGCGTGGTCGAGGTCCCCGATCCACGTCTCGCCGAGCTCGCGGCGATCGTCCATCCCAAGAAGATCGTCCCCGCCATCGTCGAGTTCGTGGATATCGCGGGCCTCGTGGCGGGCGCGAGCAAGGGCGAGGGCCTCGGGAACCAGTTCCTCGGCCACATCCGCGAAGTGGACGCGGTCGTGCAGGTCGTGCGCTGCTTCGAGGATCCCGACGTCCTGCACGTGATGGGCAGCGTCGATCCCGTGCGAGACCACGACGTGATCACGGCGGAGCTCGCGCTCGCCGATCTCGCCACGATCGAGCGGCGTATGGAACGGCTCGAGAAAGGCGCGCGTGGCGGGAACAAGGAGGACGCCGCGGAGCTGGTGCTGCTCAAGCGCGTGCTCGCGGCCTTGAACGCGGGCAAAGGGGCACGGGCGGCGGTCGAGGGCCCGGAAGACACCGTGCGGCTCAAGCGGCTCGGGTTGCTCACGTTCAAGCCGGTGCTCTACGCGGCCAACGTGAACGAGGACGACCTCGCCGGCGGCTCGAATGCCTTCGTCGAGGCCCTGCGGGCCGCGGCAAAGACGCATCACGAGACGGCGGAGGTCGTGACCTTCTCCGCGCGCTTCGAGGCGGAGCTCGCCGAGCTTCCACCGGAGGAGCGGCGGGAGTTCCTGGAAAGCGCCGGCGTGAGCGAGCCCGGGCTCGACCGTCTGATCCGCGCCGGCTACCACCTGCTGGGACTCCACACGTTCTTCACGGCGGGGGAGCCGGAGGTGCGGGCGTGGACGATACCCGTGGGCGCCACGGCGTTCGATGCCGCGGGCGCGATCCATTCCGACTTCCAGCGCGGCTTCATCCGGGCCGAAACCGTGTCCTTCGACGATTTCATCCGCCTCAAGGGCTGGAAGGCGGCGCGGGAAGAGGGCGCGGTGCGGAGCGAGGGCCGGGAGTACGTGGTGAAGGACGGCGACGTCCTGCTCTTTCGCTTCAACGTTTGAACGCCCGTTTCCGCCCTTTACCGCCCTGTACCGCCCGAGTACCTTTCGCCCCGCAGCATTACATACCACCTGCTCCGGCCCGCACCTGGCCGGGGCCACATGACCGAAGGACGGTGCCATGACGAGGAAGTACGAAGTCGTCTACATCTTCGATAGTGCGCTCGAAGAGGAGCAGATCAATGGGAGCCTCGAGCGCTTCCACGAGCTCCTCAAGTCCGCCGAGCGTCCCGAACCCGTATCGAACGTCAATCACTGGGGCAAGCGCACGCTCGCGTACCCGATCCGAGGCAAGGAGACGGGCTACTATGTGATCGTGGAGCTCGAGACCGAACCGACGTTGCTGGTCGAGTTCGAGCGCGCCCTCAAGCTCGACGCGGGCGTCCTGCGCTACCTCGTCGTGGTGAACGAGGGCGAGGCACCGCGACCCGTGGGCGCGGGCCGGGACGACGATGACGATTCGGACGGGGGGAGCCACGAATGAGGCGCCGATCGAAGACCTGTCCCGTATGCGAGCTGGGCGTGCGGGTGCTCGATTACAAGGATGAGCGCACGCTGAGCCGCTTCGTGACCGAGCGCGGCAAGATTCTGCCGAGCCGGCTCTCTGGCATGTGCGCGCGGCACCAGCGCCAGCTGAGCACGGCGGTGAAGCGCGCGCGGCATCTCGCGCTCCTGCCGTACATCCGGGGCTACGCCCGCTAAGATGACGGCTCCGTCCGAGCGCAGGCCGCTCGGGCGGTTGCTCCTGGCCACGATCGCGTTCGCGCTCGTGGCGCCACCGGGCCTCGATTCCCCGATCGGGCTTGCGGCCATTCCACTGGCGATGCTCGTGCTGGTGGCCACCCCGCGCCCACGTACGCTCGTCATGGCGGGCCTCATTTCGGCGGTCGTGGGGATACTCTGGCTGGCATCGGGGAGCGGCCTCCCTGCTCAAACGGCGAGCGCCACCGCGCTGATCGGAGGCGTGACGTTCGCGGCGACCTCCGCCACGTCACGCTCGTCCTTTGCGCATCGCGCACTGTTGACGTCGGCGATGACGGCGGTGCTGGTGGCAGCACTCTTCGCGGCGCAGGGCATCTCGTGGCACGAGCTCCACTGGTACGTCGCCCGTAACATCGAGCTGCCCCTGCGCGAAGAAGTCAACGCGATGAACGCGCTGTTCGAAACGGTGTTCAAGAACACGAGTCAGGACGCGATCCGGGCAGCCGAACCGAGGGTCCGTCTGACGATCGCGGTAATGGCCGCGGCGTTTCCGGCGGCGCTCGCGCTCGTGCTCGTGGCCGGCTGCGGCCTCGCCGCACTGATCGCGGACCGGGTCGCCCCGGGGACGGCCGGCCTCGCACCGGGACGCTTTCGCGATTTCCGGTTCTCGGAGCACCTCGGATGGCTGGCGGTGGTGCCCGCGGCCGTGCTCATCGTCAGGTATGCCCACGGTACGCACTCGGCGCTGTCCATCCTCGAGCAGGCGGACGGCCTGTTCGCATTGGCAGTGAACGGCCTGCTACTCGTTGCCGCGCTCTACGCATTGCGGGGACTGGCGGTGATGACCTTCGCGCTCGGCAGGCGTGGCAGCGCGGCCATTTCGATCGCGTGGTGGGGGAGCCTGGTGATCCTCGCGATCGTATCATTGCTCGCGGCGTTCTTCGGCGCCATTGTTCTAGGTCTCCTGGACTCGGTTCTGGACCTTCGTCGGCGGTGGCTCACCCCGCCCCCGGTAGGAGCGTAGATCGCACATGGAAGTGATTCTCAGGCAGGACGTCGCGAAGGTCGGCAAGGCCGGCCAGGTGGTCGAAGTGAAGGACGGCTACGGGCGGAACTTCTTGCTCCCCCGCGGCCTGGCCTATCCGGCCACCGAGAGCCACAAACGGCAGGTGGCCGCCGAAGCCAAGCGGCGGACGGCTCAGGCGGCGGCAAATCGGACGGAAGCGGAGGAGCTCGCCGCGAAGCTCACCGCCACCGATCTCACCTTCACGGCCAAGACCGGCGAGGGCGATCGGCTCTTCGGCTCGATCACCTCGGCCGACATCGCCGGGAAGCTCGCCGAGCTGGGATTCGCCGTCGACAAGCGCGACGTGGAGCTGGCGGAGCCGATCAAGATGATCGGGGTGAGCAAGGTGACGATCCGCCTGCACACCGACGTCCGTCCCGAAGTGCGGATTTGGGTCGTCAAAGCGGAGTGAGCGGCGCCGCGGTCCGCATCGCCTATCTCGACGGCCCACGGCTGCGCCGGTCGCTGCTCGCGGCCGCCGACTGGGTCGATGCCGGCCGGGACGAGCTCAACAGGATCAACGTCTTCCCGGTCCCGGACGGCGACACGGGCACCAACTTCGCCACAACGCTGCGCGCGGTGGCGACGCGGGTCCGGGGGCTCCGGCGGGACGCGGCACTGCCGCATGTCACGACCGCGATGGCCGAGGCGTGCGTCATGGCGGCCCGCGGGAACTCCGGCATGCTGCTCTCGCAATTCCTGATCGGATTCCGTGAGGAGCTCGGCCCCCGGGAGACGGCCGACGCGCAGGCGGTGGCCGCCGCGATCCGCGCGGGGGCCGAACGCCTCTCGGCGTCGCTGGACGAGCCGGTCGAAGGCACCATCCTCACGGTGGCCCGCGACGTGGCGGCCGAGGCGGAGCGCGCCGCCGGCGAGACGGCGGATTTCGAGGAGCTCATGCGCCGTGCGCTCCAGCAGGCGGAGCGCACGCTAGAGGACACCCCGAACCTCCTCGAAGCGCTCAAGGAAGCCGGCGTGGTGGATGCCGGCGCCAAGGCGTTCGTCCGGCTCTTCGAGGGCGTCGTCCGGCTCATCGAAGGCGACCCGATCGTGCCGGCGATCGAGCCGCCGCACGCGGAGATCCCCGACGCGGCCGCCATGGCCGAGGTCGCGGCCGAGCGCGACTACCAGTTCTGCACCGAGGTCCTGGTCCGCGGGACGGCCATTCCCGCCAGCGCCGATGTCCGCGCGGCACTCCGGACGCTCGGCGGATCGATCGTCGTGCTCTCCACCGGCGACCTGCTCAAACTCCACGTCCACACCGACACGCCGGAGGACGTCTTCACCCTCGCCGCCGGATGGGGAGAGATCGAAACCACCAAGGCCGACGACATGCGGCTCCAGCACCAGGGGCTGCATGCCACGCAAGCGCGCGCGGTGACGGTGGTGGTGGATTCCTCGTGCGATCTCCCGGACGCCGAGCTCGATCGCCACGGCATGGTGCTGATCCCGCTGCAGGTGATCCAGGGCGAGCGCACCTACCAGGACCGCGTCGAGCTCTCCGGCGACGAGATCTACCACCGGATGCGCGACGGGGCGATCTACACGACGTCGCAGCCGACGCCGGGCGCCTTCGCACGCGCACTGCAGGATGCCAAGGCATCGGCGGAGCAGGTGGTCTGCGTCCTCCTCGCGAAGGCGCTCTCGGGGACCTACGCCTCCGGTGTCGTGGCCGCCAAGGCAGTCGGGGGCGACATTCGCGTCGTCGATTCCCGCACCGTCTCCCTCGGCCTCGGCCTCCTCGCCTCGCGCGCGGCCGAGCTCGCCGAGCGAGGCCAGTCGGCCGCGGAGATCGCGAAGGATCTCGATCGGACACGGGATCGGTCGGGCGCGATCTTCACCGTGGACACCTTCGAGAACCTGCTGCGCTCCGGCCGTGTCGGACGGGGTCGCGCGTGGCTCGGGGCGCTGCTCGACGTGAAGCCGATCCTCGAGCTCGACAAAGAAGGACGCGTGGTGCCGCTCGACCGCGTCCGCGGCCGCGACGCGCTCATCCCTCGCGTCCTCGCGCACCTCGAGCGCCGCCTCACGCCCCGGCCCGCGAAGCTCCGCTTCGGGATCGTGCACGCCGACGCCCCCGAAGCCGCCGAGGCGCTGCATACCGAATTAAAGGCGCGCTATGGACCCGCGCCCATCATCGTGAATAGTGTTACCGCAGTCATCGGCGTGCACGCCGGCCCCGGTGCATGGGGCGTCTTCTACCAAGTCGAGGGAGCCACCGATCGCCAGGCAGGAACAGATTCGGTCACGCCGCATTAAGTCCAAACCGGAATCCACGCTGGATGCCGACGTCCGGGTCGCCGTCACTGCCCTGCACGACCACAAGGCGCGCGACATCGTCGTGCTCGACCTGCGCGACGTGAGCGACGCGACCGACTTCTTCATCATCGCCAGCGGGACATCGGACACCCACGTGCGCGCGCTCGCCGAGCGGGTGCTCGAGCAGATGCGCGAGGCCGGGCGGTCGCCACACCACGTCGAGGGCATCAACGCGGGCCGGTGGGTCCTCCTGGATTTCGTGGACGTCGTCGTGCACCTCTTCCATCCCACGGTACGCGATTTCTATCAGCTCGAGCGCCTCTGGGCCGACGCCCCGCGCCTCGAGTGGCCGGCCGCACCATAGCGCTCCGCCGTCCCCGCCCGCCGCTTGTTCGCCCCGTGCGAGCGCCTTAGGTTGCCATCGTGCCCGCACGCGTCTCGTGGATTCCTCTCCTAGGCGTGCTCCTGGCCGGGTGCGGTTCGCCCCCACCGGAGGTCGCGCAGCTCCAGCACGCCGTCGTCGCGCGCGCGGCGAGCGTGAACGTCGGTACGTCCGTCGCGTTCCGCTTCGCCGGTCGCCGCGGCGCGGGGGATGTCCAGGTCTATCGACTGCCGGGACTCGTGCCCGCCGACTGGCGGTTCAACGCCCCTTCGCTGGTGGCCGCGTCGGTCGTCGGGTTTGACGGTGACGACGACGAGCTGCTCGTGCTCACGCCGGATCACGATCTCGTCGCGGTGGACCTGGGTGGAGGACCGCCGCGCACGGTCGACTCGAACGTCGCGCTGGCCACCCTCGGACCCCGCGGTACCGCCGTGCTCGCGCTCCAGGACAGCACGATTGCGGCCATGAACGGCCGCAAGGCCACCGAGGTGGGAACGGCGCACGGCGCCATCACCGGGCTGTGGGGCACGAACGGCAGCCGCGTCGTCATCGAGGTCCGCTCGGACTCGGGCCACTGGCTCGAGCAGGTGCAGTCGTCGGCACAAAAGCCCGAGCGCCGGCGGATCCCCGACGGGCCCGTGGACGTCGCGCGCTGGGGTGACGCCGCCGCAGTAGCGACCGACAGCGGGATCGCGGTGCTGGACCTCCTGCATCCCGGTGCCGACGAGTTCATTCGGCTCGCTGAGACCCCGCTGACGGCCATCTTCTCCCCCGCGGGAAACCGGATCTACGCAGCCACGGCCGACGGGCACCTCGTGGTGCTCGACCGCTTCGACCGCTCGGTGATCTCCAAGCTCACCCTTCCCGGCCCCGCCCGCGCGTTGCGCAACGGACCGTACGGCCGCGTCCTCCTCGCCCGGCCCCGCACCGGAGACAGCGCCTGGGTCGCGTCGATGATCGACGACCGCCCCGTACAAACGATTTCCACCGCATGGGATGACGACCTCCCGGCCGTGGCACCCGACGGCACGATCGTGACGCGTGTGGGCAAAGATGTGATCGCGCTGAGCGCCGACTCGCTCAAGACCGTGGGACGCGTGGCGGGCGGGGCGTCCGACCGGTGGCTCACCGCTCCGTGGGACCCGCGGCGGCCGCCGCTCGTGGTGGCGGAGACCGCCGCACGCAGCACCGCGGCCGCCGCCCAGCAGCCGGGAACCCGGATGTACGTCCAGGTGAGCAGCACCAGCAACCCCAGCTGGGCCAACAACCTCGCGGGCGACCTGCGACAGGCCGGGCTCAAGGCCACCGTGCTCGCCCCCGCCGACAGCGACCAGATGTACCGGGTGGTGATCGGTCCCTACGCCACCCGGGAGGAAGCCGAGGCCACCGGCCGCAAGCTCGGCATGCCGTTCTGGATCTACACGCAGACTCCTCCCGCCGCGCCGACGCCATGACCCCGCGGGCGCTGGCGCTCGGCGACCTCCCGAACGCCGTTCCGGCGCTCCTCGCCAACCGCACCGCGATCGTCCTCCTCGCCGGCGGCAACCTCGAAGTCGCAGCCCACACCGCGTGGGCGTTCGCCCGCGCCGCCGCGGGCGAGCGGCGCGTCGCTCTCATCGATGCGACACTCGACGCCCATGCCCTCGACGCGGCCGCTCCCAACGCACTGTCCGAAGGCGTGGTGGACGCCTTCGAGCACGGCGCCTCGCTCTCGCACGTGGCCTGCGAGCAACCCGTGCTGAACCTGCACTTCATCGGGGCGGGGACGGCGACGTCCCGGCCGGATGCCATCATCGAGAGCCCCCGATGGGAGCGCCTGCGCCGGGGGTTCGCCTCCGAGGGCGCCGTGCTCCTGCTCTTCGCGACGCTCCCGATCGCGGAGCAGCTCGCGCTGGTCCCCGACGGCGTCGTCGCCCTGGGTGATGCTGCCGGCCCGATGCGCGAAGATTGGAGCGACGTCCCGCTCCTCGGCACGGTCACGGGCCGACCGAGCATCGCCGCGCCCGCTCCCGGCATCCGGCGCCCCTCGCCGACCTTCACGACCCGTCGGTCCCCCGTGGGATCCCTCCGGCCGTCCCGCAGCACCCGACATCGCCGCCGCACGCGCCCCTACGTCACCGGCGTGGTGGCGATCGGCGCGGTGTTGATCGCCGGCACCTTGCTCATCCGCCACACCCACTCGGCACCGCCCGACCAGCCGTCGAGCGCCGCCACGCGTCCGCCCGCGGCCGCACCGAGCCGCACGACGGCGTCCGAGCATCCCGCAACGCCGGCGCTGGTCACCCCGAGCCCGCTCCCGGCCGCCAAGGGCGACTCGCTCTTCTATTCGGTGCAGGTTGCGGCGTTCAATACGCTCCCGGCCGCGATGGCGTACGGAGGCCAACTCAAGGCCAAGGCCGCGGTCGTGGCGGTCACGCCGACGGAGCTCGGCCGCCAAGGCGTGTGGTATCGCGTCCTCGTGGGAGCGCTCTCCACGCCCGCAGCGGCCGACTCCCTGCGGCGGGCGCTCTGGCACGACGGTCTCGTGGATCGCCCCCAGGGCACGATCCTCCGCACCCCCCTCGCGTATGCCCTCGGTGCCTTCCCCTCGGCGCGCGACGCGCGCAAGGCCGCTGAGGGGCTACGGGAGCGGGGGATTCCCGCGTACATTGTGCCGGAAGCCGACGGCACGGCGCGCATGCTCCTCGGAGCCTTCGAGGTCCCCGAGCAGGCGCACACCGCCGACTCCCTGCTCACCGCGTTGGGCGTGCGGGGCGTCCTCATCACTCGAATCGGAACGCCGGAATGAAGCTGACCCGTATCCAGATCGCGGGGTTCAAGTCCTTTGCCGACCACGTCGACCTGCCGTTTGACGAAGGGATGACGGCGGTCGTCGGCCCCAACGGGTGCGGGAAATCCAACATCTCCGACGCGGTGCGCTGGGTGCTCGGGGAGCAGCGCGCGCGCCTCCTCCGCGGCGCAAAGATGGAAGAAGTCATCTTCCACGGCGCGGCCAAGCACCGGCCGGTGAACGTGGCCGAGGTCTCCCTGCACTTCGACAACAGCGACGGCACGTTGCCCGTGTCGTTTCAGGAAGTGGTGCTCACGCGGCGGCTCTCGCGGAGCGGCCAGAGCGACTACCTGATCAACCAGGCGCCGGTGCGCCTGCGCGACGTGCAGGATCTCCTTCGCGGCACCGGTCTCGGCAGCGACGCGGGCGTGGTGATCGAGGCGCAGATGATCGAACGCCTGCTCTCCGACAAGGCCGAAGAGCGGCGCTCCCTCTTCGAGGAAGCCGCCGGGATCGGCCTCTACCGCGACCGGAAGACGAGTACCGAGCGCCAGCTGCAGCGAACGGCGGAAGACCTCCAGCGTCTCGACGACATCATCTCCGAGGTCCAGCGCGAGGTCCGGAGCCTCGCCCGCCAGCGCGGCAAGGCCGAGCGCTACGCCACCTTCACGGCCGATCGCTTCGCGATCGTGATGACGCTCGCCCGGCACGATCTCGCCCAGCTTGCCGAGCGTGAGGCGGCGCTTGCCGCCGCGCGGGAGCGGCTCACCACCCGCACGCCTGCAGCGCGCGACGGGGTCGCGACCCGCGAGCGGGAGCGCGAAGGGTGCGTGCAGGAGCGCGCGACCGCGGAGGCGCGGCGCACGGAGGTCGAGCGTCGTCTCGGCCAGGCGCGGCTCGATGTGGGTCGCCTCGAGGGCGACCTCAATCTGGCCGGGGAGCGCCTCCAGCACGCCGCCGATCGCAAGGCGCGGGCGGCGGCGGAGCGCGAAGCGGCGCAGGCCCGCGCGGCACAGGCGACGCGCGATCGCGAGGCCGCGGCGACCGAGCACTCGGCGGCGACGACGGCGCGCGCCTCGGTGCAGACGGAGCTCGATCTGCGGACCGCCACCGAGGAAGACGCCCGCACCCGCCTCGCTCAGGCGCGCGCCGAGGTCCGCGCCCGGGAAGAGACCCTGCAGCGGCTAGCCGAGCGGCACCGGGCACTCGCGGGGGAAGCGGCCGCGTTGACGCGCGAGCTCGAGGACTTGGAGGCACAGACCGCGGTCGCGGCGGAGCGCCGCGACGCGCTGGCCGGTGAGCGTGAGCGGGCGGTCGCGCGCTGCGAGGCCACGCGCGTCGAATTGGAGCGCCACGCCGGCCTGGCCCGCGCGGCGGATGCCGGTCTCGAGCGCGCGCGGCATACGCTGGCGGCGGCGCGGGAATCGGAAAGCGCCGCGCGGGCGGATCGACGCGCCGCCGAGGAGGCGGTGGCCGAGCTCACGGCGCGACGCGAGGCGCTCGAGAAGCTCGAGCGTGAGCGGGTCGGTCTCGCCCCCGCGGCACGACGGCTCCTGGACGAGCGCGCCCGGTTCGGCGAGGGCGCGATCCTCGGGCCGCTCAGCGACTTCCTCCGCACCTCGCAGGCGGAGGCCACGCTCGGCGAACGTCTGCTCGGCGACTGGCTCAACGCCGTGCTGGTGCGCGATCGCGCCGTCGTGGACGCGGTGCGCGCGTGGCACGCCGCCGAGACACCGGGACCGCTCGTGCTCCTTCCCGCGGACGGGCCCACGGGTGGATCACCCGCGGCCGGCGAGCCTGCCGTCTCCGGGATCGGTCCCGCGGAAGCGTGGACTCGCGTCCTGCTCGCGGGCCACGACGTGCTCGAGCCGTCGGGCCGGGCCATCCGACGGCCGAACGGCGCGGTCGTCCTCGCCGGCGACGACGACGCGGGCGGCGGGCCGCTCGCCCGCCGCGCCGATCTCGAGGCCGTGCGCACGGGCCTCGCGGCGAAGGAAGGCGATCTCGCGGCACGCGGCCAGGCGCTCGAGGCGGCGGTGCAGGCGCATCGTGCGGCCGAGACGGCGCTCGCGGAAGCCAACGCCGCGGCAGAATCGGCGCATCAGGCGCTCCGCGACGCGCAAGGCGACGCCGACGATGCGGAGCGGGTCGAGCAACGGGTCGCGCGCGAGGCCGCGGAAGCGGCCACCGCGGCAACGCGGCTCGCCGAGCTGGTCATGCAGCGCACGGCGCGCGCGCGGGAGGTCCGCGAGGCGGCCGAGAGCGCCGATGCCGAGCGCGCCCGTGTCGAAGAAGCGCTCGGCCGGCACCGCACCGCGCTCGCCGACGTCGAATCGCAGCAGGAGGCCGCGCGCGAGCGCAGGGTTCATTGGCAGGTCGAGGAGGCGCAGGTCTCCGCCCGCGAGACGGCGGCCCGTGAGCGCGCGGAGCGCGCCACCGCCGCGCTCGCCGAGGCCGAAGCGGAAATGGCACGGCTCGACGACGAAGTCGCCGGGATCGAGCGCGACATCGCCGCCGTGAGCCAGCAGCGGCAGCAGTGGGTGGATACGCTCGCGGAGCGACGCGTCGCGGTCACGGAGCTCACGCAGGCCGCCGAGACCGCCGAGGCGGCGGTCCATACGGCCGAGCGGCGGCTCGAGGCGGCGGAGCGGGCGCTCGAGGCCGCGCGGCAGGACGTCACCACGCTCGGTGAGGAGTCGCATCGCATCGATCTCGAGGCGACGCAGGTGGCGGGCCGGCGCGAGGCCCTGACGGAGCGGATCGAGGGCGAGTGGCACCGTCCGATCGAACAGCTCCTCGCCGAGGCACCGACGGTGGAGGGCGATCTCGACACGCTGCGCGAAGAAGCCGCCCGCCTGACCGCCGCGATCGAGGCGATCGGGCCCGTGAACGCACTGGCCGTGGAGGAACACGCCGAAGAGACCAAGCGGCTCGAGTTTCTCACGGGCCAGCGCGACGATCTGGTCGAGGCGCGCACACGGCTCCAGGAAGCGCTCAAGGAAATCGACGAGACCGCCCGCACGCTCTTCGTGGAGACGTTCGTCGCCATTCGTGAGCACTTCCAGACCGTCTTCCACACGCTCTTCGAGGGCGGGCAGTGTGACGTGCGGCTCGCGGACGAGAGCGATCCGCTGAACAGCGAGATCGAGATCCAGGCGGCACCGCGCGGCAAGCGGACGCAGCGCATCCACCTGCTTTCCTCGGGCGAACGCGCGCTCGTGGCCGTCTCCCTGCTCTTCTCGATCTACCTCGCCAAGCCGGCGCCGTTCTGCCTGCTCGACGAGGTCGACGCCCCGCTCGACGACGCCAACGTGACGCGGTTCGTCCGCCTCCTGAGTGAGTTCAAGCGCGACACGCAGTTCATCGTGATCACGCACAACCCGCGCACGATGCAGGTGGCCGACGCGGTCTTCGGCGTGACGATGCAGGAGCCCGGCGTCTCGACGATCGTCGGTGTGCGGCTGGGCGAGCCCGCCCCGGTGTGAGCGTGTCCCGCGCGACCGTGCTCGCGATGGCGGCGCTGCTCGTGGCGGGCACCGCGCACGCGCAGCGGCCGACCGTGTCCCGCGCGCTCGACAACGCCTTCGCGACCGATTCCACCCGCATCGTCTGGCTCTTCGCCAGGCCCGCCGTACCGCTCGGCACCGTGCGCGCGCTGGTGTCGGCCTCCGGTGGACGCGTCCGCCGCACGAGTCGCTGGCTGCACGCCGTCTCCGCGGTGGTGACCGCGCAGGCCCTCGGTGCGCTCCGCGCGCGCCCCGAGCTCCGGCACATCCAGCCCGTGGTCGTGTTCGTCCGGCCGCGGACGCCGGTCCCGAGCGCGGCGCCGCCCCTTCCCGGCGCCGCCCCCACTGCGGGACCGGATTCCGCGTACGGACCCTCCGCGATGCCGTTCCGCGTGATGAACATGTTCCCGCTCGTCGCCCGAGGATACCGGGGAGCCGGCGTGCGGATCGCGATCTTCGATGCGGGCTTCGAGACGGAGCTCGCGACGTTCGCCCAGGCGAACGTGATCGCGCAGTACGATTTCGTGTTCAACGACTCGATCGTGCGCGACCAGCCCCAGGATACCACCGCGGGCGGCACGCCCGACGGGGCCTCCACCCACGGCACCGCGACCTGGTCGCTGCTGGCGGGGATGGTGCCGGATTCCCTGATCGGCGTTGCTCCCGATGCGGAGTACCTCCTCGCCAAGACCGAGGACGTCCGCTCGGAGACCAAGGTCGAGGAGGACAATTACGTTGCGGCGCTGGAGTGGGCGGATTCTCTCGGCGCCACGATCGTCTCGTCGAGCCTCGGCTACCGCACCTTCGACGGCGGGGTCGGCTACACGTTCAGCCAGTTGAACGGGGACGTGGCCGTCACGACCGTCGCCGCCGATGCCGCGGCGGCACGCGGAATCACCGTCGTGACCTCGATGGGCAACGCGGGTCCGGCATCGCGCAGCCTCGAGACGCCCGCCGACGGCGACTCCGTGATCTCGGTGGGGGCGGTGGATTCGCTCGGCGTGCTCGCGAACTTCAGCTCGCGCGGCCCGACGGCCGATCTCCGCATCAAACCCGACGTCACCGCACCGGGCGTCGCCATCTGGACCCGCGTGCCCGACTACTTCATGCGCTGGAGCGGGACGTCGTTCAGCACCCCGCTCACCGCCGGCGCCGCCGCCCTGATCAAGGAGATCCACCCGACCTTCGGGCCGATCGACATTCGCGACGCCTTGCGGAAGGCGGGGTCGAACGCCGCGAGTCCGGACACCCTCCAGGGCTGGGGCATGCCCAACGTCACGGTGGCGGCCACTTTCCCGCGCGGGGTCGTGGTCACGCTGCCCGCGGGTACCACGTTCACCTCAGTCACCCCGCGGTTCGACTGGACCGCCGCCGACGTTCCGGCGTTCGCGAGTCCCGTGACGTATCGCCTGCGCATGAGTGCGGATACGAGCTTCCAGACCACCGTGCTCGACACGACCATCGACGTCACGTCGTTCGCGATCACGAGCCCGCTCAAGCCCGGCACCACGCGCGCCATCGAGGTCACCGCGACGGCAGCCGATTCCGCCGTCTTCCGGGTGCGCTCCCCGGTCGCGTACACCGTCCCGCCCTGGGTCACGCTCACGACGCTCGACGATCCGGCGGGCTCGACGATCCGCGACGTGCGGCCGCCGCTCACCTGGACCTCGCCCGATGTGACGACGCCGCCCGGGCCGTTTCTGTATCGCGTCGCGATCATTCGCGCGGACGACGGCGTCGTCGAGGACTCCACCGACAGCGTGCGAGCGCTCTCCTTCGTGCCGGACCACGACCTCGAGCGCAACACGCCGTACATCTGGCGCGTCACGGCGCTCCTCGGCTCCGACAGTACCATCACGACGAGCCGCGGCACCTTCCTCATCATCGACGAGACCGTCCCCGCGATCACGGCGCTCTTCCAGAACTTCCCGAACCCGTTCCCCAACACCGTCACGGGTCTGACGAGCACCTGCTTCTGGTTCGATCTGGCGCACGACGGCGCCGTGCGGCTCGACATTCTCGACCTGCGCGGGCACCTCGTCCGCACGCTGCTGCCGAACGCCCGGCTGGGACCGACACTCGCCACCGGGCGGTACGGCCGGCCCGCCATCGGGGCATCGAGCCAGTGCGATCCGAATCTCACGTGGGACGGCACGGCCTCGGACGGCGAGACGGTGCCGCCGGGCATCTATCTCGCGAAGCTCTCGACGCCCGACGGCGTCTTCTTCAAGCGGATCGTCTTTCTCGGTGCGCACTGAGATGGAGCTGGTGGTGCTGGGCTCGGGTACGGTAGCGCCCTCGGCGAGCCGAACGGCACCGGCGCACTGGATCGAGGCTGGTCCCGTACGCCTACTGCTCGACTGCGGAGCCGGCACGCTCCACCGCGCGGCAACGCTCGCCATTCCATGGTCCGAGGTCACGCACGTTGCCCTGACTCACTTCCATGTCGACCACTGGGGCGAGCTCCCGCATCTGCTCTTCGCCCAGAAATGGGGCACCGAGCCCGCGCGTACCGCCCCGCTCACCCTGCTCGGCCCGGTGGGCCTCCAGGCGCGCCTCACGCTGCTCGCCGCGGCCTTCGGTGACTGGGTGCTCGAGCCCGGATATCCGCTCGAGATCGTGGAGATCGCGTCCGGCGAGCGCACCACGCTCGCCGACGACGTCACCCTGGAGGCCCACGCGACGCCGCACACCGAGGAGAGCCTGGCGTATGCGGTCGGGCACGGCGGATCGCGCCTCGTGTATACCGGAGATACCGGGCCAAGCGCCGAGCTCGCCACCTGGGCGACGGACTGCGATCTCCTGCTCGCCGAGTGCTCGCTGCCCGCGGATCGGGCGATCGCGATACATTTGACACCAGAGCAGGCCGGCGCGCTCGCGCGCGAGGCGCGCGCACGCCGCCTGGTGCTGACACACTTTTATCCACCGATCGAGACGGTGCAGCCGGCCGCCCTGGCGGCGGCGCATTGCCCGTGTCCCGTGGTCGCCGCGCGCGACGGCGATCGGTTCTTCATCGAGGCAGAGACGTAATGCTCGTCGTCATGCAGCACGGCGCCACGCAGGCGGAGGTCAGCCGGGTGGTGGAGACCATCGAGGAGTTGGGATACCAGGCACGACCGATGCCCGGTGCGCAGCGCACGGCCGTGGGGCTCGTGGGCAACGACGGACGCGTGGATGCCTCGCGCCTCGCGGCGCTCCCCGGGGTGAAGGAAATCATCCACGTCACCCAGCCGTACAAACAGGTCTCACGGGAATGGAAGAACGAGCCCACCATCATCCGATTGCCGGGCGGCCTCGAGATCGGTGGGGACGCCGTGGTCGTGATGGCGGGCCCGTGTTCCGTCGAATCCGAGGAGCAGATCCTCGAGAGCGCGCGGCTCGTGCGGGATGCGGGCGCGGCCATTCTCCGCGGCGGCGCCTTCAAGCCCCGCAGCTCCCCCTACACCTTTCAGGGCCTCGGGCTCGAGGGCCTGAAGCTCCTCGCCAAGGCACGCGACGAGACGGGTCTGCTGGTGGTCACCGAGGCGATGGATTCCGAGGGCGTCGACCTGGTGGCGGAGTACGCCGACATCATCCAGATCGGCGCGCGCAACATGCAGAACTTCTCACTCCTCAAGCACGCGGGCCGCGCGGGGAAACCGGTGCTCTTGAAGCGCGGACCGGCGGCCACCATCACCGAGCTGCTGCTGTCGGCGGAGTATCTGCTGGCCGAGGGGAATCACGACGTGATTCTGTGCGAGCGCGGCATTCGCGGATTCGACACGGCGACGCGGAACGTCTTCGATCTCACGACCGTGCCGCTCGTGCACGAGCTCTCCCACCTGCCGATCATCGCCGACCCGAGCCACGGCACCGGCCGGCGCGACAAGGTGATCCCGATGGCGCGTGCCGCGGTGGCGGCCGGTGCGGACGGGATCATGGTGGAGGTGCACCCCCATCCCGATCGTGCGCTCTCCGACGGCGCCCAGAGCCTCTACCCCGAGCAGTTCGCGACCCTGGTCCAGGAAACCACCGAGATCGCCAAGGCCATCGGCCGCACGATCTCGGTACCCGTGCCGCGGGCGGTCCGCGCATGAGAACACCCTTCGCAATCGCGCTCGGGCTCGCGCTGGCCGCGGGGTCCGCGCACGCGCAAGATGCCACCGCCGCCCTGGCGCGCGCCGAGCACGCCTATCACGAGCTCCAGACCCTGCGCGCGTCGTTCGTGCAGGTCCTCATCAACCCAATGCTCGGCGCGCCGGATACCACCCACGGGATGTTGTATCTCCAGCCGCCGCGACGCTTCGCGATGCGCTTCAGCGAGCCCAAGGGCGATCGCATCGTCGTCGACGGCACCTGGCTCTGGGCGTACACGCCGAGCACCGTCCCGGACCAGGTGATCAAGCAACCGGCGCCGCAGACGGGCGCGACCACGCCCAATCTCTTCGCGCAATTCGTGGAGGATCCGGGGACGCGCTACGCGGCGACGTACGCCGGCCGCGATACCGTGGCGGGCGACCCCGTGGATCTCGTGCATCTGGTGCCGAAAGTGGAAGGCCTGCCGTTCCGCGAGGCGACGATCGCCGTCTCGACCACCAGCGGACTCCTGCGCCGGCTCGACCTGGTCGAGACCTCGGGGCAGCGGCGTCGGCTGGTCCTCGTTCGGCTCGAGCCCAATGCCACCATTCCAGCCGCCGAATTCGCGTTCCAGGTCCCGCACGGCGTCCGCGTGGTGACGCCCTGACCGCGCCCGGTCAGCCCCCGACTTCCGTCCCCTCCAAGAGCGCCGCCAGCTTCGCGCGCGTGGGCGCATCGAGCGTCACGAGCGCGAGCGTCGCGCGGCCCAACGCGCGGTAGAGCACCGCGTCCTCGCCCGACAGCGCCGCGAGGTGGCGCCGCACGGTCTCGACGTCACCACGCGCGATCGGGCCCGTGAGCCCGGCCGGGCCGAAGCGCGCCACGTTGTCCGCGGCGCCGCGCAGCAGCGCCGCGAGTCCCGCGTGCGCGGCCTCCGGCGAGAGGCCCGCGCTCCGAAACAGGCGATCCGCCGCCGCGGCGAGTGTCACCGGGTAGTTCGAGGCCAAGACGGCAGCCGCGTGGTAGACCGGCTTCGCCGCCGCCGTGATCCGTTCGCCACGCATTCCGAGGTCCCGCGCGAGCGCGAGCCCGCGCGTCACCGCACGCTCGTCGCCCTCGACGGTCGCGAGCGCGTCGGCGAGCGTCGCAGCGGACGCCTCCGGATCGGTGGCGAACGGCTTGAGTGGGTGGAAGGATCCGAGCGCGGCGCCGGTCGGTTGGAGCGGGGCGAGCGCCGTGGCGTCGAGCAGGCCGGACAGATGGAACACGACGTGTGACGCACCGATCCCGCCCGCGGACGCGAGCGTTGCCGCCATCGGCGTGATGGCGGCATCGGGCACGGCGAGCAACACCGTCTCCACGTCGCCGAGCCACGGCGGCGCGCCGGCCCCCACCGAAAGCACGAGCGGCGGGGGAAGCTTCTTCCCCCGCCGCCCATGGATCACGACGCGGTGTCCTGCCTGCGTGAGCGCCAGCGCCAGCGCGGTGCCCGCGCGACCGGGCCCGATGACGCCGATCGTGCTCAACGCGGTGCCGGCGTCTTGCCAGTCTGCTCGGTGAGCGTGAACAGCTGCTTGGGCGACGATGCTTTGGCCAGCAACGCGATCGCGGCCTGCACCTGCGCATCGCGGGCGATCTGGCGCCGCACTTCCGCCGAGCGGCCAACGGCATACCGTGCGATCACGTAGCCCAGCTGATCTCGCACCCACGACACGCCGGCGTTCCAGGTGGAGTCGGGGACGGTGAGCCCCCGCGTCGCGAGGTCGCGCCGGAAGCTCGCGATCGTCGCGGGCGAGACGGTGAAGTTGGGCGACGTGAAGCCACGCTTTCCCTTCTCGGCGAGCGCAAAGCTCGAGAGGACTCCACTGAAGACCGTCACCTTCCCACCAATCGCCTTCAGCAAGTTCTGCTCGCCCGTGGTCAGCGTATCGCGGACCGTGACGTCCGGCTTGATGCCGCCGCCACCGTACACGACGCGCCCCGCGTCGGTGTAGAACTTCGGTGGGTTCGAATCCGAGACCGTGGAATCCTGCCCGTTCACGTCGATCGTGCCGCCCAGATCCGCGGGATTGTGCGCCGTCGGGCGCTGGAGGCGGCGGCCGCTTGGCGTGTACCACCGGCCGGTGGTGAGCTTGAGCGCGTCGTCTGGGCCGATGCTGATCACCGACTGCACGAGCCCCTTGCCGAACGACGTCGTGCCGAGCACGAGCGCCCGGTCATGATCCTGGAGCGCGCCCGCGATGATCTCCGCAGCGCTCGCCGTGTATCCGTTGACCAGCACCACCACCGGCATCCCGGGCCACGCCTGGGGATGCTCCGCGTCATAGGTGGCGCTGGCATCCGGCGCGCGTCCGCGCGTCTCGACGACGGCCTCGCCACGGTTCAAGAAGAGATCCGAGACGGCGATCCCCTGATTCAGCAAGCCACCGGGATTGTAGCGGAGATCGAAGATGACGGACCGGGCGCCCGCCTGGCGCAGGCTGTCGATCGCCGCCTTGAGCTCATCCGCCGATTGCTCGCTGACGGTATTCAATTGGACGTAGCCGACGTGATGACCCAACACCATCGGGAACTGCACGGGATCGACGTGGATGACCTCGCGCGTGATGGCGAGGTGTATCGAATCCGCGATCCCCGGCCGCACGATGGTCACGTGCGCCACCGACCCGCTGGGTCCGCGGAGCCGCGTGACGGCAGTATCGGAGCTCCAGTTGTGCGTCGAGGCGCCGTTCAACTCCACGATGCGATCGCCCGCCTGGACGCCCGCCGAGTCGGCCGGCGTCCCGGGGAGCGGCGAGACGATCGTGATCCACCCGTCCACGACCTCGATGCGAATGCCGAGCCCGCCGTAGTTGCCGGTGGTGGCGAGCGAAAGCTCTTTCAGGTCTTTCGGCCGGAGGAAGACGGTGTAGGGATCGTGCAGCTGATCGAGCATGCCGTCGATCGCCATGTCGTACAGCTTGCTCTGGCTGAGCGAATCGACGTAGTACCGGGAGACGTACTGTACCACGTCGTCCAGCATGCGGGCCTGGCCGTACACGTTCTCCCCGCCCGAGGCGCTCCGCTGGAGCAGCCACCCGCCCGACAGGAAGGCGACGAATCCCACCAGCGCGAGCAGCACGATATTCTTCGGCTTCATACTCGTCCTCATCTCCGATTGCCGCTCCGACGTTCAACCCGTCGTGAGCCCAAAGGTTTCCCGAACCCGTCCAGCCACCACCTTCCAGGCCGCCGCCTCAACCGCCTCGGGGGTCTGCGTGGCGTCCACGTGGATCACGCCCGGCCCCTGGGCAGCGCCGAACGCGCGCACCACACGCTCGTGCAGCGCCTCGTCCTCCCGTTCCATCCGGTCGGGCGTCTTCCCCGCCGCCGCCTGCCGCGCCCGGCCGACCTCCGCCGGCACGTCGAGCACCAGCATGACGTCGGGCGTGAGCCCGCCCGTGGCGAGACGATTGGCCGCGATCACCGCCTCACGCGGCAAGCCACGCCCCTCCACCTGATACGCCATCGTCGAGAGATCGTAGCGATCGCTCAACACGGCGGCGCTGCGGGCCAGCGCGGGGCGAATCACGCGCTCCACCAGGTCCGCCCGCGCCGCGAGGAGCAGGAAGAGCTCCGCGGCGGGTGGCGCGCCCACGGCCGGATCGAGCACCAGGGTGCGTGCCGCTTCCGCAAGCGGGGTTCCGCCCGGCTCGCGCACCTCGACCGTCTCGATCCCGTGCTCGCGGATATGATGTGCGAGGCGCCGGAGGAGGGTGGTCTTCCCCGCCCCTTCGGGCCCCTCGAGCGCGATGAAGAGCCCGGCCACGGCCGCTCCGTCAGCCCAGGCTGATGATGGGGCTGGCCGCGCCCTTCCGGATCCCTTCCAGGATCTGCTCGTTCACCTTCACCATGAGCTTGTCGAAGTTCGACTGCGCCGCCATCACGCTCTGATACTGCGAGTCGCCCTGGATCTCGCTCAGCAAGGTGTTGTACATGGAGACCATCTCCGCCCCCGGCTCGCGGCCTTCCGCCGCCTCGCCCTCGATGGTGGTGGCAGCCTCCTGCAGCCGGTTCATGCGTTCCTGCAGCTCCGGCGTCTCCTTCACGCGCTCGTGCGCGCGGCGCAGGGCCTTGTATTCCTCACTCTGCCCGATCAGCCTGCCGAGCTCGAAGGCGCGTTCGTCGATCACCGTGGCAACTCCTTTATGTCGTCTATGTCGTCTATGTCGTCTATGTCGTCTATGTCGTCGCGAGAAGGTAGCGGGTGCGGCCGAAGAGATCGTGCTCGATGCACATGTCGGCCCACGCGCCCGCCCGGGCATACGCGAGTGCCTGCGCCGCCCTCTCGGAATCTACTTCAATCGCGAGGAGACCGCCGTCCGCGAGCAGCGCACGCGCGCCGTCGAGCAACGCGGTGGTCGACGCGAGACCTTCCGCGCCGGAGATGAGGGCGAGTCGTGGCTCGAAGTCGCGCACCCCCGGATCGAGCGCGGCATACTCCGCCTCGGTCACGTACGGCGGATTGGACACGATGACGTCGAAGCCGCCCTCGGCGATCGGCTCGAGGAGATCCCCCGCACGGAAGGTGACGCGCTCCGCCAGCCCGAGCGTCGCCGCGTTGGCGCGCGCGACCTCGAGCGCGTCCGACGACAGATCGGTCGCGACGATGTCCCGGAACCGACCCTCGGCGGCGAGGCTCAGCGCGATGCACCCGCTCCCCGTCCCGATGTCGGCGACGCGGCCCCATCGTGCGCCCCGAGCCGCAAAGGCCAGGACACGCTCGACGAGCCCTTCGGTCTCCGGCCGGGGAATCAGCACGCGCCGATCCACGTGGAGCTCGAGCGTGCGGAACCCGGCACGCCCCGTGACGTACGCCAGCGGCTCACCGGCCGCGCGCCGCTGGACGGCGCGCGCGAACGCGTCCGCGTCGGCCGCCCGGGCCGGCTGCTCGCGCTCGAGCCAGGCGTGGCTGGCCGAGTGCCCCGTCACCCCCGCCCAGAGTGCGGCCGCTTCCCGGCGCGCATCGCGTATCGCCGCCGCGGTGAGCGCTGCCGCGCCTTCGGCCACCACCTCCGCGACCGTCCGCGCCGCCACGTCAGGCATCCGCCCGCTCCGAGCGATGGGCCAGCTGCAGATGTTCGACCACCTCGTCGAGATCGCCGTCCAGCACCTCCTGGAGGCGATGCAGCGTCAGGTTGATGCGGTGGTCGGTCACCCGGTTCTGCGGGAAGTTGTACGTGCGGATCTTCCCCGAGCGATCGCCCGTGCCCACCATCGCGCGCCGTTCGCGCGCGCGCGCCGCCTCCTGCTCGGCAATCCTCCGATCGAGGAGCCGCGCGCGCAGCACCTCGAGGGCCTTGATCTTGTTCTGGAGCTGCGACTTCTGATCCTGGCACTGGACCACGAGACCGGTGGGCAGGTGCGTGATGCGCACCGCGCTGTCGGTCGTGTTCACGCTCTGGCCGCCGGGACCGGAGGAGCGGAAGACGTCGATCTTCAGATCCTTGTCGTCGATCTTCACGTCCACCTCTTCGGCCTCGGGCAGCACGGCCACCGTCGCCGCCGAGGTGTGGATGCGTCCCTGGGCCTCGGTCGCGGGGACCCGCTGCACCCGATGCACGCCCGACTCGTGTCGCAGCACGCCGTAGGCGCGCTCGCCGTGCACCTTGAAGATGGCCTCTTTGACTCCGCCCAGATTGCCCTCGGAGAGCTCGATCAGCTCGACCTGCCAGCCGTGACGCTCCGCGAACCGCCGGTACATGCGCAGGAGATCGGCGGCAAAGAGCGCGGCCTCGTCGCCCCCCGTGCCGGCGCGCAGCTCGACGATCACGTCGCGCTGATCGAGGGGATCGGGCGGTATCAGGAGCTCGTGGAGCTCCGCTTCGAGCTCCTGAATCTCGGGCTCGAGCCGATCGACGTCGGCTCGGGCGAGCTCCTGGAGCCCCGGGTCGGGGTCGCGCGTGAGTTCCCTGGCCTGGGCCAGGTCACCGGCGAGCTTCTCGAGACGGGTGGCGGATTGGCGAATACGATCGAGCCGCGCATGCTCGCGGCCGAGCGCCTTCAGCTTCTGCGGATCCCGTGCGGTCGCCGGATCGGCGAGCTCCCGCTCTACGTCGGCCGCGCGGGCGAGCGCGGCTTCGAGCCGCGCTTCCAGGCTTAGGCCTCCTGCGTGGCGTCCGAGCTCGACGAGCCGTAGCGCTGGCGGAACCGCTCGACGCGGCCGGCCGTGTCGACCAGCTTCTGCTTCCCGGTATAGAACGGATGGCACCGGGCGCAGATCTCCACGTGGATCGAGGAGGTCGTGGACCGCGTGACGAACGTATTGCCGCAGGCGCACTGCACGACAGCGCGCTGATAGGCGGGATGGATACTGGCTTTCAAGCGTGGCACTCCGGTAGACGGACTCTGGTTCCTTCCAAGACGTGCAAATATAACTGGCGCCGAGAGATGGCGGCAAGCGCCCGGCCCGGACGCCGAATTGACAGGCCCGGCGAGGGGGGATAATCTTGGCTCACCTCGACCGCCAACCCGCCGAGAGGCGACCCCTATGCCCCTAGCTGAAACGTTGCGCCGTGTTCCGCTGTTCGCGGACCTCACTCCCGAAGAGCTCACCCGGGTCGGAGACGCCACCCGCGAGCGAAGCTACCCCAAGAACAGCGTCATCGTCTTCGAGGACGACCCCGGTGATGCGCTGTACGTGGTCGTGCAAGGCCACGTCAAGGTCGTGCTCATCGGAGAGGACGGCCGCGAAGTGATCTTGTCGGTCCTTGGCGAGGGGGACTTCTTCGGCGAAATGGCGCTGATCGACGACCAGCCCCGCTCAGCGCACGTGATCGCGATGGAGGATGCCAACCTCCTGGTGCTGCGCCGCGAGGACTTCCATTCCGCCCTCGAGGACCATCCCCGCATCGCGCTCGGCCTCCTGCGCGCCCTCTCCCGCCGCCTGCGCCGAGCCGACGACAAGATCGGTGCCCTCGTGCTGCTCGACGTGCTCGGCCGCGTGGCGCGGCTCCTCCTCGAGCTCGCCGACGAGAACGACGGCCTCACCATCACCCGGCGCGTCACCCACCATACGATCGCCCAGATGATCGGCTCGAGCCGGGAGACGGTCTCGCGCACCATGCGCGACCTCGTGGACCGAGGGCTCATCGAGGTGTCCCGCCGCTCAATCACGATCCGCGATCGGAAGGCACTGGAAGCGGCGGCCGGGCTCGCGTGAGCCCAGTCACCCGGGGCCCGTGACCCCTTGCATTGCTTGCACTTAGGGCGTCCGCGTAGGTTCCCGACCATGGTCGAGCTCGGGGCCCCATGGGCTATCAGGTAACGGTCTGGGGGGCGCGGGGCTCGATCCCCACGCCCGGACCACAGACGGCACGGTACGGCGGCAACACCCCGTGCGTGGCGGTCACCGAGCACGGTGCGAAGGACGAACGGCTCGTCGTGCTCGATGCCGGCACAGGGATTCGGCTGCTCGGCCGGCACCTCGTGGAAGCGGCGAACGGCCCGCTGGCCGTCGATCTCCTGATGACCCATACGCACTGGGACCACATCCAGGGCCTCCCGTTCTTCGCACCCGTCTTCGGCAAAGGCAACGCGGTCCGGATCTGGGGCGCGCAGCAGGGGGACGTGCCGCTGGAGGGCATCCTGCGCGACCAGATGAAACCGGTCGTTTTCCCCGTGCCGCTCGATCAGGTCGCGGCGGAGCTCCGCGTCGAGCACGTCACGCCGGGGGCCTTCGAGATCGACGGCTTCGCCGTCCGCGCGATGCGACTCCGGCATCCGGGCACCACGCTGGGCTACCGGCTGACCCCGATCCGCGGCGGTGCCAGCATGGCATACATCACAGACAACGAGCTTGGTCCCGGGGGAGATTACGACGTCGGCCCCACCTGGCGGCGGGATCTGGTCGAGTTCCTGGCGGGGGTCGACGTCATGATCCATGACGCGACGTACAACGGCGCCGAGATCGAGCACCATCGGGGCTGGGGTCATTCGTCACATACGGAATCGGTGGAACTGGCCGTGGAGGCGGGCGTGGCACGCTTGGTGCTGTTTCATCATCGCCCGGAACATGACGACGCCGGCATGGATACGATGGTCGCGGAGGCCCGCGCCCTCGCCCGTGACATGGGGAGCGGGATCGAGGTGCTGGCGGCAACGGAAGACTTGGAACTGACCCTCTGAAGGAGGATAGGGATATGCGGTGGCGTTCACTCTTGGTGCTGGCCCTGGCGGCAGGGCTCGCAGCGCCGCTCGCGGCCCAGGGCAACGACTCGCGACCCGGTATCGCGGTGTTGCCGTTCACGAACGGTGGCTCGTACGGGCAGAACAAGGAAGATTTCGAGGCCCTCACCGTCGGGCTCCAGCAGATGCTGACCGACGAGTTCGCGGCCAATCCGGCGCTCCGTGTGGTGGATCGTTCGCAGATCAAGCAGCTCCTGGCCGAGCAGGATCTCGGCGCTTCCGGGCGCGTGGATGCGAACACCGCGGCGAAGGTCGGCAAGCTCGTCGGCGCACGCTACGTCGTGTTGGGCGGCTTCGTGGATTGGTACGGCGATTTCCGCCTCGACATGCGGATCGTGAACGTCGAGACGAGCGAGATCGTCAAGACGGAGAAGGTCCGCGACAAGCGCGAGAACCTCTACGACATGGTCGTGAGGTCGGCGCAGCAGATCACCAAGGGGCTGAATCTCCCACCCCTCTCCAAGGTGGCGCTGGCGAAGCGCGAGAATCGCAAGATTCCGACCGAGGCCGTGACGTATTACACCCGCGCCTTGCTCTTCGCCGACCGCGGTGACACGGCCAAGGCCACGGAATTGTTCAAACAAGCCATCGCCGCCTTCCCGGACTACACCGAGGCGAAAGACGGCTTGAAGCAACTCCAGCAGTCGTAGTCGCGTCGGCGCGTGACGGCGCCAGTCGCTGCGTTGGGTCGTGGGACGGCGCGCCAGATCTCCCAGGTGGGGGCTCTGGCGCGCTTCTTCCGCGATACCGTGACCTCGTGGCGCACGCTGCCACGCGCGGGCCGGCGTGTCGCGCGCCGGATCTTCGCCAACCAGGTCTGGTTCACCGCGGTCCAGGCCGTCCCCCTCGTCATCGTGCTCGGGAGCATCCTGAGCTATCTGGTGATCTCGCAGGCCGTGCGGGAGCTCGGGCGTCTCAACGCCACGGCGTTGATCGGGACGCTGATGGTGGTCGCGATCGTGCGCGAGCTCGGCCCCCTGCTCACCGCACTGATCGTGGCCGGCCGGTCCGGGACGGCCATCGCCACCGAGCTCGCCACCAACACGGTGATGGGCGAGGTGCACGCGCTCGAGGGAATGGGCATCGATCCGCTGCACTATCTCGTGCTGCCGCGGTTTCTCGCGGGGATCGTCTCGGTCTTCTGTCTGATCGTGCTGTTCGACAACGTCGCGATCGCGGCGGGGTGGCTCGCCGCGGCAGCGCAGGGCATGAGCAGCGCCCGCTATTTCGACATCGTGCTCCGCTCCCTGGGCGCGCGGGACGTCTGGCTCACGGTGCTGAAAGGACTCGTGTTCGGCGCCATCGTGGGCACGGTCCCGAGCTTCGAGGGCCTGCGCGTGCGCGGCGGGCCGACGGGCGTGCCCGTCTCCGCGAGCCGCGCGGTGGTGGAGAGCATTCTCGCGATCTTCCTCGGGTCCGCCCTCTTCGTGGCACTCGCCACATGACCCCACCACTCGCGTTCGATGCCGTGCCGCTCGGCGCCGCCGACGCGGCCTTCTCGCTCACGGTCACCCCGCACGCGGTGACGACGGTCGTGGGCGATGCCGCGAGCGGCGTGGGCGGCCTCGCCGCCCTCGCCCTCGGGATGACGCGGCCGACCGCGGGACGGGCGCTCGTCTTCGGGGAGGACGTGGCCGCCATGCCGCGGCGTCAGGTGCTCGCGTTCCGTCGCCGCGTGGGATACGTTCCCGCGGGTGGTGGACTCTTGCAGAACCTCTCGCTCGCGGACAACGTCGCGCTGCCGCTCAGGTTCGGCAGCGCCCTGAGCCATCGGGAAATCGCCGGGCGGCTGCGCATGATGCTGGCCCTCGGTGGGCTCGCCGATGCCGGAGCCCTGCGCCCCGCGGCCGCCGACGAGGAGCTGCGGCGTCGCGCGAGCGTCGTGCGCGCGCTCGCGTTCGATCCTGAGCTCGTCCTGCTCGACCGGCCCTTCGACGGCGTCTCCGCGCGGGTCGCCGGTGACCTGCTCCAGCTGCTCCGTGGCGGCGAAGGCGGCGGCGGCTCCCGACGCACGATCTTCATCACCGCGCAGGACGTGCCCGACCGCCTGCGCCCGCGGATCGACGCGCGCTGGCGCGTCGTCCGCGGTGTCCTGCAGGCCGACCAGTGAGCGACGCGACGTGAGCACGCAACGCACCGATTTTCTCGTCGGGCTGTTCATCCTCGTCACCGTCGGCGTGATCGCCGGCGCGCTCGTCGTGACCAGCGGTATCGGCGAAGCGCGCCACGAGTTCTACATGCGTGCGGCCTCGGCCGAGGATCTCACGACCGACACTCGGGTGGAACTGCTTGGCCTCGCGGTGGGTCGGGTGAGTCAGGTGAACCCGGTCGTGGACTCCGCCACCGGGGCGGTGAGCTTCGTGGCGCGCCTCACGATCCAGGACAAGTTCCCGAACGGCACCAAGCTCTCGCTTCCGGCCGGCACCCGGGGCGTGATTCGGCAGGCGTCACCGATCGCGCCGTCGGTTATCGTGCTCGACTTCCCCGACCGCCCGGTGCCGGGCGCGTACCTGGCCGCAGGCGATACGATGAGCTCCAATCGCCCGGAGAGCGCGATCGCATCCCTCGGCAAGATCGCCGCGGCGCTCGGGGGCGAGGCGGACTCGGCGCTGCGCGACACCCGGGCGCTCGCGCGTCGCACGATGGCGGCCATCGCGCAGGCGCAGGGGCTCCTCTCCCACAACGGGCCACAGCTGCACGAGGCCCTGGCGCGCCTGACGGAGACGCTCGACCGCACCGAGGCGGTGCTCGCGGCCGTTGAGCCGCGTATCGTCCCGCTCGACGACAGCCTGACCGCAACCCTCGCCGACACCCGCGCGCTGCTCCGCCACATGGACACCCTCGTCACCACCGCCTCGGCGATCACGACCGCGAATCGCGACGTGATTCGCGAAACGGCGGAGCGGTTACGGAGGTCTTCCGAGGTGCTCGAACATTTCGCCGACCAGGTGAGCCGCCGGCCGACGCGGCTCCTCACGGGCGTGACGCCGCCCCCCGACACGAACCGGAAGGTGCCGTGATCCGTCGCCTCCTGCACACCGCCAGCTTCGATCCGACACCCATCGCCGCCGCCCTCGCGGCCGAGCAGGTGGAGGCATCGGCGATCGGCGCGGCGGCCGAGCTGCGCGCCGGCGACGTGCCGACCGCGTTCGTGCTCGACCCCGCGGCGCGGGCGCGCTTCCCCGCCGCCGACCTGCGGCGCTTCGTCGGGGACGGCGGCGCGGTGGTGGTGCTCGGGCTCGCCGACGAACGCGACGCCCCCGACGAGCTCCCCGCCGAGCTCATCGCCGCCTACGTGCCGGCCCCGCACGCGCCGCGCCGGCTGCTGATCGCCCTGCGCGCCGCCTACCGCGAGTGCGCGGCGCGCGCCGAGGTCCAGCACGCGCGGCAGGAAGCCGCCGCGCGCACGCGCGAGCTGAGCGAGCTCACCCAGATCGGCATGGCGCTCACGACCGAGCGCGATCTCAATACGTTGCTCGACCTGATCCTCTCACAGGCCCGGCGCATGACCAACGCCGACGCCGGGAGTCTCTACCTGGTCGAAGCGGGGGAGGAGGGTACGAAGCGCCTCCGATTCAAGCTCTCGCAGAACTTCTCGCGCCCCGAGATCCCGTTCGTCGAGTTCACGATCCCGTTCGACCACACGAGCATCGCGGGCCACGTCGCGGGCACCGGCGACCCGCTGGTGATCGACGACGCCTACGAGCTGCCGCGTGGCGTCGAGTACACGATCAACCGATCGTTCGACGTGAAGTACGGCTACCGCACCAAGTCCATGCTGACCCTGCCCATGACCGATCACCGCCAGCAGGTGATCGGCGTGCTGCAGCTCATCAATCGCAAACGGCACTTCGAGACCGAGCTCACCACCCCAGACGATTTCGAGCGCGAAGTGGTGCCGTTCACGCGGCGCACCGTCGAGCTGGTCTCGTCCCTCGCCGGCCAGGCAGCCGTCTCCATCGAGAATAGCCAGCTCTACGAGAGCATCGAGCGCCTCTTCGACGGATTCGTGCAGGCTGCCGTCATCGCCATCGAGCAGCGCGATCCGACCACGTTCGGGCACTCGGGCCGCGTGGCGACCATGACCGTGGGGCTCGCGGAGACCGTGGACCGGGCGGCGGATGGCTCGTATCGGCACGTCACCTTCGCGCGCGAAGAGCTTCGGGAGATCCGCTTCGCCGGACTCCTCCACGATTTCGGGAAGGTCGGCGTGCGGGAGCAGGTGCTCGTCAAGGCGAAGAAGCTCTACCCACCGGACCTCGCGCTCATCAAGCAGCGCTACGCGTTCATCCGGCGGACCGTGGAGCGGGATTTCGAAGCGCAACGCGCGGAATATCTCCTGCGCCACGGGACGAGCGGGTACGAGGCGTTCGTACGCGAGCTCCAGGCGACGCAGGACGCGCAGCTCACGGAGCTCGATCGCTTCATGCATCTGGTGGCGGCCTCGAACGAACCCACCGTCCTCCCCGAGGGAAGCTTCGAGGAGCTGCTGCGGTTCGCCGACTCACACTATGTCGATCTCGAGAACGCGTCCCGGCCCTATCTCACCGACGATGAAGTCCGGTTCCTCACGATTCGCAAGGGGAGTCTGGACGAGAACGAGCGGCTGGAGATCGAGAGCCACGTTTCACACACGTACAAGTTCCTGCTCCAGATTCCCTGGACGAAGGAGCTGCAGAACATCCCGTACATCGCCTACGGGCAC